>Ga0209024_1000052_pt1 | contig 267332 bp, 244 predicted proteins | sample AutmiccommunBRH5_FD_187380 | JGI IMG/M metagenome (GOLD analysis project Ga0209024, IMG submission 187380) | Deep subsurface microbial communities from Mt. Terri, Switzerland - Autotrophic microbial communities BRH/5 (SPAdes) (version 2) | ecosystem: Environmental > Aquatic > Deep subsurface >...
TCAACTGTTCAGGTTGTAAAATGCTACAGCGGGCGGAGGATCAGGTGCCAGCCAACGGTCTCAAACGACCAGGACCCCGGACGACCTTCCGCCCGCACCTCTTATAACACAGCCACAATACACAGGACCCCGGATCAAGTCCGGGGTGACGGAAAGGCGTAGCTTTGATGTGGTCTGGACCAAGATGGATCGTGGCATGCCGTCGGATCCGCGATCCTCACGACGTGTCACGGCGCATGGCAAGGTCGATAGCCAGCCCGTGGCATCGGCTGAGCACCTCGTCGACCGGGTGCGCGCCGCGGCTTTTGCGTTGGGTGGGCGCCGCAGCTTCGCTCATGCTCCCGTGAGCATCCTTCCGCCCATCGCCGTTGATTCCGCCAACGCACCCCACCTCCGTCATTCCGGCCTCCGAGCCGGAATCCAGCCACGACGCGTCCGCGTCGTGAAAGACTCTCCCCGCGCCATCGTCGTGGCGCTTCTGAAGCGGCCGCAGCAGACGAGGGGCCTTCCCCGCCAAGTGCGGGGACGAATTCCTCTCCATGGCACAGAAAGACGTTTTCCCATCAAAGCCCAAGTCATTGCCCCGACTTGGTTTTCCGCAAAGCGAGCAAAAATTCCGCGCGCAATCGCGCGCTTTTTCATCCCCATCTTGCCAACAGCCCGCATGCTTGGTGCCGGTTTCACAACACCGGAGCAGCGGATGATGGACTGGAATCTGGCAATCGAGCGCAATCTCGCGAGCCTGCTGCGCATCGCCGGGACCCTGTTCGCCATGGCCGGACTGAACCCCGAATCCATGCAAGCGCCCCAGCCCGCGAACTTGCCGCGCCATGTCCACAGCGCCCTGCTGTCCATCCTCCGGCCCGCCGAATCGGCGCTGCGGCGGCTCATCGTGATTGCCGCGCGCAACCTCACCGTCACGCTGACGCCCACTGAATGCGCCCGCTTCGCCAAGGCCCTGCCCCCGGCGCAAAACTCCTGCACCGGCATTTTCTGGAACGGTCGGCTGGTCGGAGCCGAAGAGCTCCAGCGCGCCGGCCAAACCCGCACCATGGCGACACGGAAAGCGGCCCAAGCCGCCGATGCGGCGTCCCGCCCGTCCTTCTGCCTGTTCGATCCGTTGAAACCGTTCTCCCCTGGCCGGCAGGGTCCGTCGCAGTGGGTCCCGCGCATCCTGTTCGATCTCGACCGTGCCGCGCCGGTAGCCGTCCCCGAGCCCGCCTCGCCGGACGATCCGGTCACTGCAATGGGTCTCTGCCGCCGCCTCGCGGCGCTGAAATCAGCGCTTGACGATCTGCCCGGTCAGGCGCGGCGGCTCGCCCGCTGGCGGGCGCGGCGCAAATTGCGGCAGGGCGCGCGCGGGCGGCTGTCGCCGCTCAGGCCTGGCTCTCCGCCCGGCCACCGGCAGCGGTCCTCTCACCCGGTCGACGATGTGCTGCACCACTGTCACGGCCTGGCGATCGACATTGCCATGCGCAGCGACACGTCCTGAAGCCGTCTTTACGGGAATTTAGCCCTCCTGACCGCTCCCATGGTTTCATGTGAGCGCGGCAGGCATTGGTGTTTTCCCAGGTCGCTCTCCCCTCATCCGTCTGCGCCGGTTCACGGAACCGCCGCATCCACCTTCCCTCTGAGGGGGAAGGAAGGTGTGCCCGGTGCCGGGTCAGGCCGGCCCTGCTGCAACGCATCCGGGGCGCGCGTGAACCGGGTGGGTTATTTCAGGCGATAGGATTGCCCTTGCACGACGCCTGCGACGGAGCGGGCGATCCGGTCACCGAACACGTTGACCATCAGTCCGGCAAAGACACAGAGGCTTCCCAGCAGCACCGGCGCGCTGAACGGTTCGTCGAGGAAGATGGCGCCCGAGGCGAAACCGAAAATCGGCACCAGCAAGGTGAAAGGCGCCACCGATGCCGTCGGGTGGCGGCTCAGCAACCAGTTCCAGATTGCAAAGCCGAAGATCGTCGTGGGGTAGGCGATATAGGCGACAGCGCCGATCGAGATGAGGCTCGGCTCGGTGATCGTTCCGATGATCGCGTCATGGTCCTCGCGCCACCAGGAAAGCGCGAACAGCGGCAGCGGCGGCACCAGGCTGGCCCAGACGATGAAGGACAGCATGTCGATCTTGCCGGCCCGCTTGGCGATGATGTTGGCAACCCCCCAGAAGAATGCGGCGGCAATCACCAGCAACAATGGACCCAACGCCCCGCCTTCCATTTTCTGCGTGGCGATGATCGCAATTCCTATAAAGGCGATCAGGGCCCCGAGAGCCTGGCGTGGCGACAATCTGTCCTTGAAGATGAGGATGGCCAGCCCGATTGTGAAAAACGCCTGCAGCTGCAACACCAGCGAGGAAAGCCCCGCCGGCATGCCTTCGGCAATGCCGACAAACAGAAGTCCGAACTTGACCACGCCAAGCACCAGCCCGAACGCCACAACCAGTTTCCAGTCGCATTTTGGCCGCGCGATGAAAAACACCGCCGGCAAGGCCGCGAAGACAAAGCGCAGACCGCTGAGAAACAAGGGCGGGACTTCACTGACGCCAACCTTGATGACGACAAAATTGAATCCCCAAATCGCCACGACCAGGAGCGCGAGAAGGACGTCCTTGATAGGCATGATTGTCTCCGGGCAAGATGGCCAGTGCATCCCGCGATCAGGTGGAATGCCCGATCCGGAAAACATGCACCGGAATGAAAAAGTCAGAGTGTCGATAGCGTCGAAATGGACCCACGGCGCCCTGAATATCAAGCGGCCTCGCTGGTGTCGAGATAGTCCGCTCGATTGCCCACATCCCGATTGACGACAATCGAAGGCAGGCCCTCACACGTTCCGTTTCAGCCCCGAAATCCGCGCCAGCACGGCATTGGCGGCATCCAGCACGTTCGAGCCCGGCCCGAAAATCTCGGCGACGCCGGCTTCGCGCAGAAACGCGTAATCCTGTTCCGGGATGACGCCGCCGACGACGACCTGGATGTCCGGCCGGCCTTTCTCCTTGAGCCGGGTGATCAGCTCGGGCACCAGCGATTTGTGGCCGGCGGCGAGCGAGGAGACGCCGACCACGTCGACGCCGAGCAGGATCGCCTTGACGGCCACTTCCTCCGGCGTCTCGAACATGTCGGTCATTTCCACCTTGAAGCCCATGTCGGCGAAGGCCGTGGCGATCACCTTGGCGCCGCGGTCGTGGCCGTCCTGGCCCATCTTGGCCACCAGCACATGCGGCGCCCGGCCCTTGTCGGTCACGTAGTCGGCGATGCGGGCGCGGATTGCCTGGTATTCGGGGTCGTCGTGATAGACGTCCTCGTAGACGCCGCCGATCACCTTGGTGACGGCGTGGTGGCGGCCGCCGAAACCGCGCTCCATGGCGTCGGAGATTTCACCCAGCGACGCCCGCGCCCGCGCCGCGTCGATGGCCGCGGACAGGAGATTGCCCTCGCCGCTGGCTGCCACCTGTTCGAGCGTGGCGATGGCCACCAGATAGGCCTGCGGATCGCGGCTCTCGCGCATCTTGTTCAATCGCGCCACCTGACCGGCGCGGACCTTGTCGGTGTCGATGTTGAGAATGTCGACCTGCGGCGCGTCATTCAACCGGAAGCGGTTGACGCCGACGATGACGTCCTCGCCGCGGTCGATGCGCGCCTGGCGCCGGGCTGCGGCCTCCTCGATGCGCATTTTGGGCAGGCCGGTTTCCACCGCCTTGGTCATGCCGCCCAAGGATTCCACCTCGGCGATCAGCTCCCAGGCCTTTTCCATCAGATCGGCGGTCAGTTTCTCGACATAATAGGAGCCGCCGAGCGGATCGACCACGTTGGTGATGCCGGTCTCGTGGGCCAGGATCAGCTGGGTGTTGCGGGCGATGCGGGCGGAAAATTCGGTCGGCAGCGCGATCGCCTCGTCGAACGAATTGGTGTGCAGCGACTGGGTGCCGCCAAGCACCGCGGCCATCGCCTCGAACGCGGTGCGGACGATGTTGTTGTAGGGATCCTGCTCGGTCAAGGACACGCCGGAGGTCTGGCAATGGGTGCGCAGCATCTTCGAGCGTTCTGACTTCGCGCCGAAGTCGGTCATGATCTTCGACCACATCGCGCGCGCGGCCCTGAGCTTCGCTGCTTCCATGAACACGTTCATGCCGATGCAGAAGAAGAACGACAGCCGGCCGGCGAATGCGTCGACGCTGAGCCCCTTGGCCTGCGCCGCGCGGACATATTCCATGCCGTCGGCGAGCGTGTAGGCGAGCTCCTGCGCCAGCGTCGCGCCGGCCTCCTGCATGTGGTAGCCGGAGATCGAGATCGAGTTGAATTTCGGCATCTCGGCCGCGGTGAACTCGATGATGTCGGCGACGATCCGCATCGAGGGCTCGGGCGGGTAGATATAGGTGTTGCGGACCATGAACTCCTTGAGGATGTCGTTCTGCACCGTGCCGGTGAGGTCGGCCCGGGCCACACCCTGTTCCTCTCCCGCGACGATGAACATCGCCAGCACCGGGATGATGGCGCCGTTCATGGTCATCGACACGCTCATCTCGGAGAGTGGAATGCCATCGAACAGGATCTTCATGTCCTCGACCGAATCGATCGCCACGCCGGCCTTGCCGACGTCGCCGGTGACCCGCGGGTGGTCGGAATCATAGCCCCGGTGGGTGGCGAGATCGAAGGCCACCGACAGGCCCTTCTGCCCGGCGGCCAGGTTCTTGCGGTAGAACGCGTTGCTATCCTCCGCCGTCGAGAAGCCGGCATATTGCCGGATGGTCCAGGGCTGGCCCGCATACATGGTCGAGCGCACGCCGCGGGTGAACGGCGCGAAGCCCGGCAGCTCGGACGCTGCACTCTCGGGCAGGTCTTCCGCGGTGTAGAGCGGCTTCAGCGTGATGCCTTCCGGCGTCGCGGTGTTGAGGCTCTCGATCGGCGTGCCCTTGAGATCCCTGGTGGCGAGATCGAGCCAGTCACGGGTGGTCTTGGTCTCATGCATAACACAGCCCTCCATACACTACATATTGATTCGTTGCATTTATGTTCCGCACGTTAATCAACATTTTGTATATCAGCACGAATCGGCTAATATAGCTTTGAGTATGTGCTGGTGAAAATGGAGAAAGTACATGACTGCTGTTGGATCGTCGTTCGGACCGGTAGGTCTGGGCTTGGCTTATTCCAGTCCGACTCCCAGTTTCGGAGGCTGGGTAACGCTGGATGACGGTATCGAAGTGAAATATCGGTTTGATTGTTTCAATATTTCGGAGAAGGCGTATGGCGTTAATGCTGTTTACGCTTTTGCCAGCCTTGGATTGGCAGGTGTGAAAGTTCATTACATCGGAAAGGCCGACATATTGAGTAAGAGGCTGGCTGGACATGAAAAAATGGATGAAGCGCGGCGTATGGGCGCAACTCGTCTCCTTGTCCACATCCCATCTCCGATTGATCCCGTCGATTACCTTACTGCGGAGAAGCGCTTGATCAGCCGGTACACGCCGCCCCTCAATTACATACACAATCCGTTGTCGCGTCTGTTTTAGCCGCCCAACAAATAGGTCGAAAGTCACTTCGCAAACTCCATGATGATCTCGTCCACCGCCAGGCTGTCGCCGGCTTTGACCGGGATGCGGGAGACGACGCCGCGGCGTTCGGCCTTCAGCACATTTTCCATCTTCATCGCCTCGACCACCGCCAGCGTCTGGCCTTCCTCCACCGTGTCGCCTTCGCTGACGGCGATCGAGACGATCAGGCCGGGCATCGGGCAGAGCAGGAATTTCGAGGTGTCGGGGGCGGCTTTTTCCAGCATCAGCCGGGCCAGTTCGGCGACGCGCGGGGAAAACACCTGCGCCCGGACATCGACGCCCAACTGTCTGAGCCGCCAGCCGGCGTCGGCCGGTTCGACCTTGATGGCGTGGCGCGCGCCGTCGATGTCGAAGATCGCCAGCTTGGCGCCCGGCGTCCAGTCTGTCGTCACCGCCAGGGGCTCGCGACCGGGCAGGCGGACCAGATAGACATCGTCGGTGTCGTCGATATGGCCGGTGATCTCCTGGCCGGCGATGCGCACCACCTTGTCCTCATGCGCGCGTTTGGCCGCCTGGCTGAAGCGGGCGCCGGTGATTTGCGCATTGCGTTCGCCGTGGATGTGGCTGAGCAGCAGGCTGGCGATGGCGAAGCGCTCGATCGTTGCGGCATCGGGCGGCACCGGGCCGAAGCCATCGGGGTATTCTTCAGTGATGAAGCCGGTCGACAGCCGCCCCTCGCGCCAGCGCGGATGCTGCATCAGCGCCGACAGGAACGGCAGATTGTGGCCGATGCCTTCGACCTCGAACCGGTCCAGCGCGTCGGCCATGGCGTCGATCGCTTCAAGCCGGGTCGGTGCATGGGTGCAGAGCTTGGCCACCATCGGATCGTAGAACATCGAGATCTCCGAGCCTTCGGTGACGCCGGTGTCGTTGCGGATGGTGACGCCGTCGTTTGTGCCTTGCTGTGGCGGCCGGTAGCGGGTCAGCCGGCCGATCGAGGGCAGGAAATTGCGGTAGGGGTCCTCGGCATAGAGCCGGCTTTCCACCGCCCAGCCGTTCAGTTTCACGTCATTCTGGCTGAACGGCAGCTTTTCGCCGGCGGCGACGCGGATCATCTGCTCGACCAGGTCGACGCCGGTGATCAGCTCGGTGACCGGATGCTCGACCTGCAGCCGCGTGTTCATCTCGAGGAAGTAGAATTTGCGGTTCTTGTCGATGATGAATTCGACGGTGCCGGCCGACTGATAGTCGACGGCCTTCGCCAGCGCCACCGATTGCTCGCCCATGGCTTTGCGCGTCGCGGCGTCGAGGAAGGGCGAGGGGGCTTCCTCGACGACCTTCTGGTTGCGCCGCTGGATCGAGCATTCGCGTTCGCCCAGATAGATCGTATTGCCAAAGCTGTCGGCGATCAGCTGGATCTCGATATGGCGCGGCTCCTCGATGAATTTCTCGATGAAGATGCGGTCGTCGCCGAACGAGCTCGCCGCTTCCGATTTCGAGCGGGTAAAACCCTCGCGCGCCTCGGCGTCGTTCCAGGCGATCCGCATGCCCTTACCGCCGCCGCCGGCCGAGGCCTTGATCATCACCGGATAGCCGATCTCAGTGGCGATCTTGGCCGCATGCGCCTCGTCGTCGATCAGGCCCATATGGCCGGGCACGGTGGAGACGCCGGCTTCCGCGGCGATCTTCTTCGAGGTGATCTTGTCGCCCATCGCCTCGATCGCCTTCACCTTGGGGCCGATGAAGACGATGCCTTCGGCTTCGAGCGCCTGGCAGAACGAGGCGCGCTCGGACAGGAAGCCGTAGCCCGGATGCACGGCTTGCGCCCCGGTCTGTTTGCAGGCGGCGATGATGTTCTCGGGGATCAGATAGGACTGGCTAGCCGGCGAAGGACCGATATGCACCGCCTCGTCGGCCATCGCCACATGTTCGGCATTGCGGTCGGCGTCGGAATAGACCGCCACCGTGGCAATCCCCATCTTCTTCGCGGTCTTGATGACCCGGCAGGCAATTTCACCGCGATTGGCGATCAGGATTTTCTTGAACACTTATATCCACCCATTCGAATTTGATGTCTGCCGAAACGAAAGCCTAACCCTTACCGGGTCACGGCAAAAACAAGCACGTGCACCGCCATGTAGATGACGGCGAGCGAGCCGATTGTATAGAAGGTGGCCCGGATCTCGTGAGACTGCCTGGTCGCATAGGCAATCGTATGAAACGCCCTGGCGAGCACGAAGCCGTACATCATGATCTGGGCCAGAAGCAGCGGCGGCGCGGTCGCCGCGAACAGAAGCCCGATGGCGAGAAACGCCGGGATATTCTCAAGATCGTTGCGATGCATCCGCCGCGAGCGATCAACATAGTCGTTGATCTCCAGCTGCTTAGGGCTCGGGTCCTTGTTGAGCGGGCCGGGCCGGAGATCCTCGGGGCTGGCCAGTCCCGAATTGCTTTTCGTCATGCGATAGACCGTCATCCAGCCCTGGCCCATGAGTTTGAGCACGGCGAGCGACGCGCAGATGACGTAGACATGAAAGGCCGGGTTGCTGAAATCGAGCGCACTCATACCTGCAGCACATCCTCGAACGCTTCGGGGTAGCTTGCCCGCGCCACGCGTTCGTCGATCCGGAGCAGCGCCACATAGGATTGCGGATCAAACGGGTCTTCGGCGGGTACGATCTCGCGGCCGAACAGCCAGCTGATCCGGCCGGCGTCGAGATTGCCGCGCTCGAACGGCTCGTCGCCGAAGCGGTGCCAGAGCGCGTGCAGGAACGCCATGTCGGCGAGTTTCTCGGTCGGCGTCCGGTCGGCCATGCGGCGGCGGTTGATGATCGGCGACACGCCGCGCGGATTGGCCCGCCTGATGGTGAACTGGAACCCCGTGCCGGGCAGGCCGGAGGGGATGCCGCGATGCTTGGTCATTTCGGGAAGCTTGGCCATCAGTTCACGTCCTTTGCCGCGTCCAGCTTGTCCTGGGTTTTCAAGTCGAAATCCGATGCGTCATGGCGTTCGCGCAATTGCTCGGACGGCTCGCCGAAGGCGCGGTTGACCATGCGGCCGCGCTTGACCGCCGGGCGGTCGGCGATCATGGCGGTCCAGCGCTGCACGTTCTCATAGCCGTCGACCTCGAGATAGGTGCCGGCGTCATTGTAGACCTTGCCCTGCGCCACCACGCCGTACCAGGGCCAGATCGCCATGTCGGCGATCGAGTACTCGGCTCCGGCCATGAATTCATTGTCGGCCAGATGCCTGTCGAGCACGTCGAACTGGCGCTTGACCTCCATGGCGAAGCGGTCGATGGCGTATTCGATCTTCATCGGCGCATAGGCATAGAAATGGCCGAAACCGCCGCCGAGGAGCGGACCTGCTCCCATCTGCCAGAACAGCCAGTTCAGCGCCTCGGTGCGCGCGTGATGTTCCTTGGGCAGGAAGGCGCCGAATTTCTCGGCCAGATACAACAGGATCGAGCCGCTTTCGAACACCCGCGTCGGCTCGGGCGTCGAATGGTCGACCATCGCCGGGATCTTCGAGTTCGGATTGATATCGACAAAGCCCGAACCGAATTGCTGGCCTTCGCCGATCTGGACCAGCCAGGCGTCATATTCCGCGCCCGTGTGGCCGGCGGCCAGAAGTTCCTCGAGCATGATTGTCACCTTGACGCCGTTGGGCGTCGCCAGCGAATAGAGCTGCAGCGGATGCTTGCCGACCTCAAGCGGTTTCTCAAAGATCGGGCCGGCGGTCGGCCGGTTGATATTGGAGAACTGGCCGCCATTGGCCTTGTTCCATTCCCACACCTTGGCCGGCTGGTAGCCGGCGGGAAGATTTTTTTCAGGCGGAAAATTGGTGTCGTCAGTCATCAAGATCGGTCCTTGTTGGCGAGGGAGGGCTCACCGGGAATATAGGGCGGCTGCGGGCGATTGCAGCAATTTCTCTGCGCCGCCGTCCAGTCAGCCATCCTCGCCTCAGCCCGCATAATCTTCGTCGCTCACCTGCTCGAGCCAGTCGACCGCCACCCCGTCGAGCGCTTCCTGGATGGCGAGATGCGTCATCGCCACCTCCGGTGAAGCGCCGTGCCAGTGCTTCTCACCCGCCGCGAAGGAGACCACATCGCCGGGGCGGATTTCCTCGACCGGCCCGCCCTCGCGCTGGGCGCGGCCGAGGCCCGACGTGACGATCAGCGTCTGCCCCAGCGGATGGGTGTGCCAGGCGGTCCGCGCGCCGGGCTCGAACGTCACAGAAGCGCCCTGAACCCGTCCCGGCGCTTCCGCCGCGAACAATTTGTCGAGCCGGACTGTGCCGGTGAAATAATCCTCCGGCCCCTTGGCCGAGGGCGTTGCGCCTGCGCGGGTGATTTTCATGGCTGGGTCCTTTGGGTGGCGGGGAAATGGGATCGATGCATGGCTTAATTCCCGTTCAACACGGTTGCGCGCTTGCCAAGTTTTCTTTTCCAGCGAACTTCTGCGGCGATACCGTCGACCCTTGTGGCAAGGTTTCCGAGGGTTTCGAGTACTGAGAACTGCAAATTGGCTGCAAAAAGATCGATACACGCCGCCCGGTCGATCATCACTTTGTTTCCACCATGACCAGAGGATGCATAATTGGACCAGCGCTCCCAGATGCCATGCGCACCCGTTGCTGAGCCTACGTAAAGATCGCCGCTATCCACGTCTGTGATGAGATAAACGCCACGTGTTGACGAAAGTGCTTCCATCCACCCACCAGCATCAGAATCAACGAGGCCTTTAAGTTCGCCATGGCTGAGAATGACATTCTCAAATCCGGGAAATGGTCTGTTCGTTCCAACCGCCCGGATTTCCCTTATCGGGATTCTTCGTTTCTCGATGCCGTTCTCGACAAGCCATTGATGGTGCCGGCCCGTTTCCGGCCATTCGATAATGAGCCGGTTTGCGAATGAATTGAAACGGGAGTCCTGCTTGAGCTCATGCCAAATTCCGTCATCGCGAAGGTACGTTTTACTGCGTGCGTCCTTCGCTCTCGGGCTGTCATGCTGCCAATCATGGATACTGACGACACTCCACACTCCCAAGAATCGCGAAAGCCGTCCTCTCTCGCCCATGAAGAACGCAACCAAACCGCTCCCTAGCTGCCTGTTTCGCTGCACCGATTGGTATATTTCAAGATCTCCCGCTCTGATCATCTCCTCTAGATCCTGGCCATATCTGTCCACAGAACGTTCATGGTTGGCGTGCCGATAAAGCTTCAGATCTTCTGCGCGCTCTTTCCCGCAGGAAACAAGCACTTCGTGAAGATCGAGAATGTCCATCGGCAAAGCCATCATCCCCTCACAGCGGAATATTGTCATGCTTGCGCAAGGGCTGCGTCACCTTCTTGGTCTTCAGCATTTCAAACGCCCGCACCACGCGGCGTCGTGTCGAGTGTGGCATGATCACCTCGTCGATGAAGCCGCGCTGGGCGGCGACGAAGGGGTTGGCGAAGCGGTCTTCGTAATCCTTGGTGCGGCCGGCGATCTTGTCGGGGTCGCCGAGTTCGGAGCGGTAGAGGATCTCCACCGCCCCTTTGGCCCCCATCACCGCGATCTGCGCCGTTGGCCAGGCGTAATTGACGTCGGCGCGGATGTGTTTTGACGCCATCACGTCGTAGGCGCCGCCATAGGCCTTGCGGGTGATCACCGTGACCTTCGGCACGGTGGCCTCGGCATAGGCGAACAGCAGTTTGGCGCCATGCTTGATGATGCCGCCATATTCCTGGCTGGTGCCGGGCAGGAAGCCCGGCACGTCGACCAGCGTCAGGATCGGAATGTTGAAGGCGTCGCAGAAACGGACGAAGCGCGCCGCCTTCTTGGCCGAATCGATGTCGAGGCAGCCGGCCAGCACGATCGGCTGGTTGGCGACGACGCCGATGGTGGAGCCGTTCAAGCGGATGAAGCCGCAGAGAATGTTCTTGGCGTGCTCCTTCTGGATTTCGAAGAAATCGCCCTCGTCGGCCACCTTGGCGATCACCTCATGCATGTCATAGGGCTTGTTGGCGTTGTCCGGGATGATGGTGTCGAGCGACATTTCCAGCCGGTCGGGCGCATCGGCGGTAGGAATTGACGGCGGCGCGTCGCGACTCGACAGCGGCAGGAAATCGAACATCCGGCGGATCTCGATCAGCGCCTCGACGTCATTGTCATAGGCGCCGTCGGCGACAGAGGATTTCCTGGTGTGGGTGGAGGCGCCGCCGAGTTCCTCCGCGGTGACGATCTCGTTGGTCACGGTCTTGACCACGTCGGGGCCGGTCACGAACATGTAGCTGGTGTCCCTGACCATGAAGATGAAGTCGGTCATCGCCGGCGAATAGACCGCGCCGCCGGCGCAGGGGCCCATGATCACCGAGATCTGCGGGATCACGCCCGAGGCCTGCACGTTGCGCCAGAACACCTCGGCATAGCCGCCAAGCGAGGCGACGCCTTCCTGGATGCGGGCGCCGCCGGAATCATTGAGCCCGATCAGCGGCGCGCCGTTCTGCACGGCGAGATCCATCACCTTGCAGATTTTTTCCGCATGGGTTTCCGACAGCGAGCCGCCGAAGACGGTGAAATCCTGGCTGAACACATAGACCGGACGGCCGTTGATGGTGCCCCAGCCGGTGATCACGCCGTCGCCCGGAAACACCTGGGCCTCCATGCCGAAATCGGTGCAGCGATGGGTCTTGTACATGTCGTATTCCTCGAACGATCCCTCGTCGAGCAACACGTCGAGCCGTTCGCGCGCGGTCAGCTTGCCCTTGGCGTGCTGCGCGTCGATGCGCCTCTCACCGCCGCCGAGCCGGGCCTCGGCGCGCCTGTGTTCGACCTCTTCGATTATATCGCGCATCAAAAGCCTCTCTTTTCGCCAGCCGCCATGGCGCCGGGCGCCGCCAATGTTGTCCAATCATCTTTGGTAGCGCGAATGAAGCGCTGGGAACAGGGTTGAAAATGTAAGCATGTTGCATTAGCAATGTTTGCAATTGCATATTTGCAAAGTTGCGAACATTACCATGCGGGCACGCAAACTCTTCATCGGCGGCAGGATCCGCGCCATCCGCGGCGAGCATGGGCTGACCCAGGCGGGCTTTGCCCAGAGGCTCGGCATCTCGACCAGCTATCTCAACCAGATCGAGAACAACCAGCGCCATGTCAGCGCCTCGGTGCTGCTGGCGCTGGCCGAGGCCTTCTCGGTCGACATCACCACGCTGTCGGATCAGGACAGCGACCGGCTGCTCGCCGATGTCTCCGAGGCGCTGGCCGATCCGGTGTCCGGCGGGGCGCAGCCCTCGCTCACCGACGTCAAGCTGGTGGTGCAGAACGCGCCGTCCTTCGCCCGCGCCTATGTGGCGCTGCATCAGGCGATGCGGCGCTCCGGCGACCAACTGGCCGAACTCGACGAGACGCTGGAGCGGTCGGGCGCGCTGTCCGACCCGACGCCTTACGAGGAGGTGCGGGATTTCTTCCACTATGTCGACAATTACATCCATGAGCTTGATCTGGCCGGCGAGGCGCTGAGCCAGGAACTGGCGAAAGGCCGCGGCGTCAGCCTCAAAGCGCTGGCCGATCACATCGAGCGCCGCCACCGGGTGCATGTGGCGATCGGGGCGGGCGGCGAGCCGGCGACGGGCAGGGATGAGGCGAGCCGGGGTAGCCTGCGCCGGTTCGATCCGGTCAGCCGCGTACTCTGGCTCAATCCGCGCACGCCCAATTCGACGCAGGCCTTCCAGATCGCCTGCCAGATCGCGCTGATCGAGCATGATGCGGCGATGACACGGATCATCGCGGAGGCGCGGTTCCGCTCCGCCGACGCCGCCGGCATCTGCCGCATCGGGCTCGCCAATTATTTCGCCGGCGCCGCGATCCTGCCCTATCAGGCGTTTTCATCGGCCGCGCGCGAACTGCGTCACGATCTGGTGCTGCTCGCCGACCGGTTTTCGACCAGTCTCGAACAGGTGGCGCACCGGCTCTCGACGCTGCAGCGGCCGGGCCAGAAGGGCCTGCCGTTCTTCTTCGCCCGGGTCGACAAGGCCGGCAACATCACCAAGCGGCATTCGGCCACCAAGCTGCAATTCGCCCGCTTCGGCTCGGCCTGCCCGTTGTGGAACGCCCACTCGGCCTTTGAGACGCCGACAAGGATCATCAGGCAATTGGCGGAAACGCCCGATGGCGTGCGTTATCTGTGCCTGGCCACGGCAGTGTCCAAACCCTCGGGCGGCTGGCGCGACCCGGTGCAGTCCTATGCCCTGGCGCTGGGCTGCGAAATCGCCCATGCCGGGGAACTGGTCTATGCCGACGATCTCGACATCGCCCGCGCCGAGGCGTTTGAACCGATCGGCGTCTCCTGCCGCATCTGCGAGCGCCGCGACTGCCACCAGCGCGCGGTGCCGCCGCTCAAGCGCCGGCTGATCGTCGATCCCAACACCCGCAAGACGGTGCCCTACGGGCTGGAGTGACGGCGTCACCACGCGGGGCGTGCGGCCAAGACTTGCGGCTTGCATCGTCGCGGGCTAGGAATTTGCACCCCGCGAAGGGAAGGAAACGAAAGGCCAAAGCAGTGACCGGCACGATCTATGTTCTCAACGGACCGAACCTCAACCTTCTGGGCAAGCGCCAGCCGGAAATTTATGGCCATGAGACACTGGCCGATGTCGAGATTGCCTGCCTGAGCCAGGCCGAAAGCTACGGCCTCGCCGTCCGCTTTCTGCAATCCAATGCCGAGCACCAGATCATCGACTGGATTCACGAAGCGCGCGAGGATGGAGCCGCCATCATCATCAATCCCGGCGCTTTCACCCACACCTCGATCGCCATTCTCGACGCGCTCAACGCCTTCGAGCGGCCCGTGATCGAGGTGCATATCTCCAATGTGCACAAGCGCGAGGAATTCCGCCGCCATTCCTATGTGTCGCTCAGGGCCGACGGCGTCATCGCCGGCTGCGGCACCCAGGGCTATCTGCTGGCGATCGACCGGGTCGCCAAACTGGTGACCCCCACCAACTGACTGGTTTTCACTGACCGGCCCCACCTGATCCGGCCTGCTTCCGCGCCGGTCTGACCCAGCCATTCGCCTGTCCTTCGGAGCGCTGCCTTGCCTGTATCGATGATTTCCGCCGCGCTGGTGGCAGCCCTTGTCGGCTACGGCTCGACCATCGCGCTGGTGCTGGCCGCCGCCGCCGCAGTCGGCGCCAATGCCGCCCAGACCGCCTCCTGGGTGGCGGCGATCTGCTTTTCCAAGGCGATCGGCTCGGCGCTCTTGAGTTCCTGGAAGAAGGTGCCGATGGTGCTGGCCTGGTCAACGCCGGGTGCTGCGCTGATCGCCGCCTCCACCGGGGTCGACATCCATCAGGCCGTCGGCGCCTTTGTCTTCGCCGGAGCGCTGATCGCGCTGACCGCCGCCATCCGTCCGCTCAACCGCGCCGTCAACGCCATTCCCACCGGCGTTGCCTCGGGCATGCTGGCCGGCGTGCTGCTGCCCTTCGTCATGGCGGTGGCGCTGCACGCGGCGGGCGAGCCTGTGCTGGTGTTGCCGCTGATCGCGGTGTTTTTGCTGGTGCGGCTCATCAATCCGCTGATGGCGGTGCTGGCGGCGCTGATCGTCGGCTTTGTTATCGCGTTTACCTATGGCGGCGCGGTGCTGCCCTTGGAAGCGGCAAGCTGGACCCTGCTGACCTTCATCGCGCCCGAGTTCGATGGCGCGGTGCTGCTGGGCCTTGGACTGCCGCTCTATCTGGTCACCATGGCCTCGCAGAACCTGCCGGGCTTCGCGGTGCTGCGCGCCAATGGCTACGAGCCGCCGGTGACCGAAGCGCTCGGCGTGACCGGCGTGCTGTCGGCATTCTTTGCCCTGTTTGGATCGCACACCATCAGCATGGCGGCGATCACCGCGGCCATCTGCCTTGGCGATGACGTCCATCCAGACCGCGCCCAACGCTGGAAGGTCGGGCTCATCTATGCCGCCATATGGACTGCGCTCGGATTGTCGGGGCCGGTGGTGGTGCCGGCAATCCTTGCCATGCAGCCGGCCGTCATCGCCGCGGTGGCGGGGCTGGCGCTGGTCTCGCCGCTGATCGGCGCCATCGTCTCCGCCTTCGATGTGCCGGCGACCCGCTTTGCCGCGGCCGCCACCTTCGCCGTCACCGCCTCGGGCGTCGCCGCATTCGGCATCGGCGCCGCCTTCTGGGGTCTGCTCGCGGGTCTTGCCGTGCATGGTCTCGATCGAATGAAGCGCCCCTGAGCGAAGAAGGCCGGATCCGCCATTCCGGTGGCGGCGAATTGGCGCCAGTCAAGGCGAACGCGTTGCTTTGGGTCCGGATGGGCGTTCAACACATACGATCTCTTGAATATGCATTTTCATTTATATATATAGGGTTGGTCAACGAGGAGGCGGGGCGCAACGACGCCACTTGCCGGATGAAAGTCCATTCAAGAGGGAAACGACCATGGAAACAGAATTCACGCCCTGGATGTCGCTGTTTGGCGGTGTCCTGATCGGCTTTTCAGCCGTTCTGCTGATGGCTTTCAACGGACGCATCGCGGGAATGACCGGCATCATCACCGGTATCCTGCCGCCATTTTCGAGCGATTGGCCCTGGCGCATCGCCTTTCTTTTCGGCGCGATCATCGCCCCTGTGCTGTTTCTGACCGCCGGCGGCGTTATCCCTTACGCGGTTCCGGTGCCGCTGCCCTTGCTGGCCTTTGGCGGGCTGATCGTTGGCGTCGGTGTCTATTATGGCGCCGGTTGCACCTCCGGTCATGGCGTCTGCGGCATGGCGCGGCTGTCGCCGCGGTCGATCGCCGCCACCATCACCTTCATGATTTTCACCGGACTGACGGTTTACGTCGTCCGCCACGTCGCGGGGATCTGAGCCATGCGAAAACTCATCTCTTCGGGTCTGATCGGCGCCATCTTCGGTCTGGGCATCGCCATTTCCGGCATGGCCAATCCCGCCAAGGTGCTCAATTTCTTCGATGTCGCCGGCCAATGGGACCCAAGCTTGATCTTCGTCATGGGCGGAGCGCTCATCACCACTGCAATCGGCTACATGCTCGTGTTTGGCGCGCGCAAGAAACCCGTGTTTGACGCGGAATTCCACCTTCCCATCAACAAGACCATCGATGCGCGGCTGATCAGCGGATCCGCCCTCTTCGGCGTCGGCTGGGGCATTGCCGGGTTTTGTCCGGGCGGGGCAATTCCCGCGCTTGGTTTTGGCGGCGTCAGCGTGATCGCCTTTGTCGGCGCCATGCTGATCGGCATCGTGCTGGCCCGGTCCCTCGACGGAGTGCGCCACAAGCCCGCGAAGGCATTCTGATCATAGCCGTCCCGCCCGCCGCAGGGCACGGCAACACGAACCGACGAATTGAACACAGGAGATGCTGCAATGTCGAATTACCCAGTGAATATGTCGGTCAGGCCGGAGGTGAAGGCCTTTTTCGATCCTGATACCAACACCATCAGCTATGTGGTCAAGGACCCGGCCTCGAAATCCTGCGCTGTCGTCGATTCGGTCATGGACATCGATTACGCGGCGGGCCGGATCACCTATCGCCATGCCGACCAGATGATTGCCTGGATCAAGGAACACGGACTCAAGCTCGAATGGATCATCGAGACCCATGTTCACGCCGATCATCTCTCCGCCGCGCCCTATATTCAGCAGCAACTGGGCGGCAAGATCGGCATCGGCGACAAGATCATGGTGGTGCAGGACACCTTCGGCAAGATCTTCAACGAGGGCACCGAATTCCAGCGCGACGGTTCGCAGTTCGACGCCCTGTTCAAGGATGGCGACACCTACCAGGTCGGCACGATGCAGGCCTTCGCCATCTACACGCCGGGCCACACGCCGGCCTGCATGGTGCATGTGATGGGCAATGCGGCCTTTACCGGCGACACGCTGTTCATGCCCGACGGCGGTTCGGCGCGGGCTGATTTTCCCGGCGGCGACGCCGGCGTGCTCTATGATTCGATCCAGAAGGTGCTGGCGCTGCCCGACGATATGCGGCTGTTCATGTGCCATGATTACGGCCCCAATGGCCGTGACATCCAGTGGGAAACCACGGTGGGCGAGGAGAAGGCCCACAACATCCATGTCGGCGGCGGCAAGAGCCGTGAGGATTTCATCCGGTTCCGCACCGAACGTGACAGAGAGTTGACGATGCCGCGGCTGATCATTCCGTCGCTGCAGGTCAATATGCGCGCCGGCGAGGTGCCGACCGACAAGGACGGCCGCCCGATGCTGAAGGTGCCCGTCAACGGGCTGTGAGCCCGGCCCGGCGCAAAGCGCTCGGGCGGTTGAAACCGGCCACACGGCGCGGGCCCGGGTTGATCAAGCCTGAGCCCGTTGCCTCAATCGGGGAATCCAGTCCGGAAACCCCTGATGTCTTCCCGGGCCGCCATCCGGCGGTCCCTGTTCAAATCGCCATCGCTGGTTTGCAGCAAGGATAACCATGTTAGATAAATCCGTCATTCTCGACCGTCTGGCGCGTTTCATGCCGGTGTTTGACTGGGGCCGCCGCTATGACCGCGATGCGCTGGGCAATGACCTGCTGGCGGCGGTGATTGTCACCATCATGCTGATCCCGCAGTCGCTGGCCTATGCGCTCTTGGCCGGATTGCCGGCGGAAACCGGGATCTACGCCTCGATCGCGCCCATTGTCTTGTACGCGATATTCGGCACCAGCCGGGCGCTGGCTGTCGGGCCGGTGGCGGTGGTGTCGCTGATGACGGCGGCGGCAATCGGAAACCTGGCCGAACCCGGTTCGCCGGAACTGCTGCTGGCGGCCATCACGCTTGCCTTCCTGTCGGGCGTGTTCCTGATCCTGCTCGGCGTGTTGCGGCTGGGCTTTCTCGCCAATTTCCTCTCCCATCCGGTCATCGCCGGCTTCATCACCGCCTCGGGCATTCTGATTGCCACCAGCCAGTTGCGTCATATCCTCGGCGTGCCCACCGGCGGCGACACATTGCCCGAGATGATCGTCTCGCTGGTCGAGCATCTGGGCGAGATCAACTGGGTCACGCTTGTCATCGGCGTGAGCGCCACCGCCTTCCTGTTCTGGGTGCGCAAGGGGCTGATGCCGCTGTTGTTGTCGACCGGCATGAAGCCAAAGCTGGCCGGTGTGCTGACCAAGGCCGGGCCGGTGGCCGCGGTGGTCCTCACCACGCTTGTCACCTGGGCGTTCAATCTGAGCGTGAATGCCGGTGTGCGCGTGGTCGGCGAGGTGCCGCAGGGGCTGCCGCCGCTGACCATGCCGTCCTTCTCGCCCGATCTGTGGGGCACATTGATCGGCTCGGCTGTGCTGATCTCGATCATCGGCTTTGTCGAATCGGTGTCGGTGGCGCAGACGCTGGCCGCGCGCAAGCGCCAGCGGATCGTCCCCGACCAGGAATTGATCGGGCTGGGCGCCGCCAATGTCGGCGCCGCGTTCACCGGCGGATACCCGGTCACCGGCGGCTTCGCCCGTTCGGTGGTCAATTTCGACGCGGGCGCCGAAACCCCCGCGGCCGGCGCCTTCACCGCTGTCGGCCTGATGCTGGCGGCGCTGTTGCTGACGCCGTTGATCTATTATCTGCCGCAGGCGACGCTGGCCGCCACCATCATCGTCGCGGTGCTGTCGCTGGTGGATTTCTCCATCCTGAGGAAGACCTGGACCTATTCCCGCGCCGACTTTGCCGCCGTCAGCGCCACCATCGTGCTGACGTTGGGCCTCGGCGTCGAGATCGGGGTTACGGCGGGCGTCGTGCTGTCGATCCTCATTCATCTGTACAAATCCTCGCGTCCGCACATGGCCATTGTCGGCCGGGTGCCGGGCACCGAGCATTTCCGCAACGTCAAGCGCCACAAGGTCGAGATCGACAACACGGTGCTGACCCTGCGGGTCGATGAAAGCCTCTATTTCGCCAATGCGCGCTATCTCGAGGACCAGATCTACGACATGGTTGCCTCCCGTCCCGGACTCAGGCATGTCGTGCTGATGTGCCCGGCGGTCAACGAGATCGACATGAGCGCGCTGGAATCGCTGGAGGCGATCAATGAGCGGCTGAAGGCGCTGGATGTCAAATTCCATCTGAGCGAGGTCAAGGGCCCGGTGATGGACCGGCTGAGAACCTGCGATTTCCTCAATCATTTGAGCGGCAAGGTTTTTTTGAGCCAGCATCAGGCGGCGCTCGAACTTGCCGCCAAACCTTCATAATCCCCCGCTACAACGTCTCAACCCCAAGAAAGGACTTCACCATGACCACGCGCATTGGCGATACCGCCCCCAACTTCAAGGCCGACACCACCAACGGCCCGATCGATTTCCATGAATGGATCGGCTCGTCCTGGGCCTTCTTCTTCAGCCACCCGGCTGATTTCACCCCGGTCTGCACCACCGAAATGGGCCGCACCTCGCAGCTGTCCGATCAGTTCGAAGCCCGCAATGTCAAGTCGATCGGCCTGTCGACGGACGGCGTCGAGGAACACATGGCCTGGATCAAGGATGTCAACGACACCCAGCACACCACTTTGACCTTCCCGATCGTCGCCGACAAGGATCTCAAGGTCGCCGAGCTTTACGGCATGATCCACCCCAATGCGAGCACGACCGCCGCGGTGCGTTCGGTGTTCATCATTGATCCGGACAAGAAGATCCGGCTGACCATGACCTACCCGATGAATGTCGGCCGCAACTTCGACGAGATCCTGCGCGTCATCGACGCCCTGCAGCTGGCCGATGCGAAGACGGTGGCCACGCCCGCGGACTGGCGTCCGGGCGGCAAGGTGATCATCCCGACGTCGGTCTCCAATGAAGACGCCAAGGGCAAGTTCCCGCAGGGTTGGGAGGAAATCCGCCCCTATCTGCGCGTCACCGACGTCAACTGAGCTATCCGGATGTCAACAAACCGCCCGCTTCGCAGCGGGCGGTTTTTTTGTGGAGAGAAGCAGTCCGGCGCCGCTTTCGGGCCTGATCAGGTCAGCGGCTTGATCCGCACGGCGACGAGATCGATGCCCTTGCCGCCGCCGGAAATATCGCTGTTGATCACCAGATTGCCGCCCTCGTTGGGCGCCAGCGCCCGGTCGTAATCAAGACTGAAGATGATGTCGGTGGTTTCATAGGTCACGTCAAAGCGGCGGCGCCCGCAATCGCCAAGCACCGAGAAATCGCATTTGACATAGATCTGGGTCGCTTCGGGAGACGCCGTGCGCACGGTCAGCGCCAGCACCGATTGCCGTCCGGCCAGCGCCTGCATCACCTCGGGCCCAAGCGGGATCAGCACTTCGCCGTCTTCGCTGCCCGTGCCGGAAACGATCCGGAGCACATCGCCGCCATCGAGCTCGATCAGTTCGGCGCTGGCATTGCCGCGAGCCTCGGGCTGGCCATCGCGGCCAGGGGTGAACACATTGGACCATTCGCCCGAGAACCCGGCGCCGGGATTGAGCTGCTGCGCCCCTCCGGCGAAATCGTCGCGGCTGAGCGATGGCGGCGGGTTGGGCACGCCGGTGTCGCGTTCGGCCTCGCTTTTGAGCGCGTCGACTTCGATCAGCCACCACAGGCCGATGCCCAGGAAGGACAGGATGACCGCCCCTGAGAAGATCGATGCGAACAGACCCCGCCGGCGTTTCTGCTTCGGCGCGGCAGGCTTGACTTTTTTAGTGGGCCTTGCCGCCTTGCCGGGGGCCGCCGCCGGGATATGCGGCGGGCGCTCGCCGTCCAGGCCGGCAATTGCGGCCGATCCGTCCGCCGTGACGCGGTCCATCCTGTGGCCGGAAGCGTCGGGGGCGATATCGAGGCTGGCGTCCGCGCCGTCCGCGGCGGGAGACCGGCTCGAAACCGGCGCAACCATCGGCGCCGGCCGCGATGAAGCGCCTGGCGGCTGCGGCCAGGACGGCTCGACATGGACCGGGCTGACCGGCTCCGGCCCCCCATGCACGGCATCAAAGGCTTCCGGACCGTGAGCGGGGCTCTCCGGCATCACGCTTGCCGCGGCCGGATGAGCGGGCTGCGCGGCGGTGAAATCCGGCGCCGGCGCGACGCCTGGCGGCGTCCATTCCGCCTCGATGCCGGCGATCAGAACCTCGAGCCTTTGCCGGTGCTCGGCAATCCGCTCCGGGTCGGTGACCTCCTGGCGTTCGAGGCTCCTGTCCAGCGCCGCACGGGCGGAATCATAGATACGGCGGCGTGTCTGCGCGCCGGGAATCCCCGCCTTGTCCAGTGCTCCGCGAATTGCCGCTTCCATGCCGCTCAATGGTCTGTCTCCGTGCCGCGTGGCCACCTTCGCCAGTCGGGGCAATGGGCCGAGGCCCGGCAATCGCCGCCTGCCGGTTCGTGCCGTTTTCCTGTGCCTATCCGCTAACCCGGCAAAACTCAAGCGTGCAGCACCCGCAATGCCCATCCGGCCCTCGCGTTGGCCTGAGCCGTCGCCCGCCTTTTCAGCGTCGCCCGGCTCTGCTATGGGAATTGACGTTTGCGTAAACGTCACTGAATTTGCGAGGCTCCATGTCACTTCCCGCCATCCTCAAGGACAATTTCCGGCTTCCCGTGGTTGCCGCGCCGCTGTTCATCATTTCCCATCCGCCGCTGGTCATGGCCCAGTGCAAGGCAGGCGTGATGGGGTCGTTCCCGGCGCTCAATGCCCGTCCGGAAGCCCAACTCGATGAATGGCTGGCCGAAATCACCGAAGGCCTCGCCGCGCACAACGCCAGCAATCCCGACCGCCCGGCCGCCCCCTTCGCCGTCAACCAGATCGTTCACCGTTCCAACAAGCGGCTCGAGCACGACCTGACCATGTGCGTCAAATACAAGGTGCCGGTGGTGATCTCCTCGCTCGGCGCGGTGCCCGAGGTCAATGCGGCGATCCATTCCTATGGCGGCATCGTGCTGCATGACATCATCAACAACCGCCATGCCCATTCGGCCATCAACAAGGGCGCCGATGGCCTGATCGCGGTGGCCGCCGGCGCCGGCGGCCATGCCGGCCCGCTGTCGCCGTTCGCGCTGATCCAGGAAATCCGCGAATGGTTTGACGGCCCGCTGCTTCTATCGGGCGCCATTTCCACCGGTGGGGCGGTGCTGGCGGCTGAGGCCATGGGCGCCGACATGGCCTATATCGGCTCGCCCTTCATCGCCACCGATGAAGCCCGCGCGGTCGATGCCTACAAGCAGATGATCGTCGACAGCGCCGCCAAGGACATTGTCTATTCCAACTATTTCACCGGCATCCCCGGAAACTATCTCAAGCCGTCGATCGCCGCATCCGGCCTCGACCCGGACAATCTGCCTCAGGCCGACCCGACCAAGATGGATTTCGACAGCGCCACCTCCGGCGCCAAGGCATGGAAGGACATCTGGGGCTGCGGCCAGGGCATCGGCGCGGTCAAGGCAATAGGCCCCGTCGCCGATCTGGTCGACCGGCTTGAAGCCGAATACAAGGCGACGCGGGCGCGGCTGGCGCTGTAGCGGCGCGGCTTCGGCTTTTATGCCGCGGCTCAATACTTCGCCGGCGAAGCCGCGGCCAAAAAATGCGGTGGGTTCCGCATGGCCGCTTGAATTTGCGGCGCAATCACGGTATCTGCGCCTCAACCGAACGGTCGGCTTCCATCCGCCCGCCGGTCCGCCGCTTTAGCTCAGGTGGTAGAGCACATCATTCGTAATGATGGGGTCGCAGGTTCGAGTCCTGCAAGCGGCACCAATAATTTCAATTAGTTAGAATTCACCATTATACTCTTCGCAAGTGCTGGTGCCCCACTGGAGCCACGCCACGGGAGTGGGGCCGCAATACAAAACAGGGCTTCCTCGAAGGAAGTCCTTCAATCCTAGCGGTGTTGACAACCAGGACTGCTGCGCGTTGCCGGCAGAGAAAGCGCGCAGCACGTCATGCTTGCTATAGGTGATACCACCTGATGACAGGCGACCTCAGTATGCCACAAGTCTCGCAGTGGGGCCGTCCACACCATCAGAGGACTATGCGCGGTTGATGGGTGTTTTTCGACGGTATCGACCCAAATCGGACGTCTCTCCATATCGCAGCGAACTTCCACCCGGACATGGGAAGATTTGTTCGGCAGAGGTATTTCATACCAGTCGGGTCGTTTGACGAGCCAAAAACCTCCGAGAATAACGTAACGTAAACTCTTGCCTGACGGCGCGTTGACAGGGGTTGGGCCAGGATAGGGCGTCATCCGTTGTGGATGGTGAATCCAACCTGAGAGGAGACTTTCCATGCCTGTGGAAACCAAGAATAAGGAACGCGTTCGCACCCTTCTGAAAAAGGCGAATGTCGAGATCGGCACCGCGCTCGGCCGGGTCGATGAGATGGGCGAATACGAGCTGGCCGAGGCGGCGGGCGCCGCCGAGGCGACCCGCGCGTTCTTCGACTTCAATGGCTCGTGTGGCACCGAAGCGTTGACCGCGCCGAGCCGGGACGGAACCCGCGCGTTCTTCGACTTCAACGGCTCGTGCGGCGCTTCGTCCGCGTCCGACACGCAGCGCGGCGCGGCGCTTGTGAATGCGCTTCGCGACATCATGCGTTAAGGGTTCGGCCGACTGGCCGGACCTATTGCCCGCCGCCCTCCTCCCGGGCGGCGGGTCCCCCGAACAGGAGCGATGATATGCAAACGACCCCTATTGCCGACCCGAGAGCGTCCTTGAGACTGTCGCACTACCTGGTCGCGACATCGCCTTTCAGCGAGGGCAGCGCGCACTCGTCCCGGCTGGTCTTCTCGACCCGCAGCGGCGCGATCCGAAAGATGAGCGAGGCGCTCTGGCATCATTTGAACGAGCAGGGCGCCGCGAATCTTGCCGAGGCCATGCGCGTCGATCTCGAGGCCACGAAGATCCTGGTGCCTGACAAGGAGGATGAGCGCGGTGCAGTCCTGTCCGAAAATCGCGCCGAGGTGGCGTCGTCCGACATGGCCTATCACGTAATCCAACCCTCAGCGTTCTGTCAGCTGGGCTGTGACTACTGCGGACAGAACCACACCAAGGCGAAACTCGGAATCGCGCAGCAGGACAGGCTGCTGACCCGGATCGAGCGGCAACTCGACGCGCGGCGGTATCGTGCGCTGCGGATCGGCTGGTTTGGGTCCGAGCCGCTCGCCGGTCTGTCGGTCATTCGCGACCTGAGCCCCCGGCTGCAGGCCGCAGCCGCCGGTCGGGGCCTTTCCTACTCCGCCGGCATCGTCACCAATGGTGTTAAGCTCGACAGGGCCACCGCACATGAGCTGGCAGTCGAACACGGCGTGACCAGTGCCGAGGTCACGCTCGACGGCCCGGCCCGTCACCACGACGCGCGGAGGTTCTTCAAGACCGGCGGGCCGTCCTTCGACCGCATTTTCCGCAACATCCGCGATGTCGCGCATGATCCGACGATCGCTCTGCAGATCACCGTCCGCTGCAACGTCGACGCCCGCAACGCAAACGGGGTGGAAGAGCTGATCGATCTTCTGGCCGAGGCCGATCTCGCGGGACGGATAAGCCTCTACTTCGCGCCGATTCACGACTGGGGGAACGACGCGACCTCGTCGGGCCTGACACCGGAGGCCTACGCCGCGGACGAGCTCGACTGGGCGATCTACGCTATGTCGCGCGGGTTCGACCAGGGAATGCTGCCCCCGCGCAAGAAGATTGCCTGCCTCGCCGTGCGGAGCGACAGCGAGGTGACCGACGCCTATGGCGATGTCTTCAACTGCACCGAGACCCCGTATGTCGCGGCATACGGCACGCCCAATCGGCACCGGATCGGGACGTTGGAGAGCGCCGGGACCGACCGCTCGGTCAACCGCTTCGGCTCGTTCTACGACGATGTCGGCAACGGCAGTTACGGCTGCGCGAGTTGCCCGATGCTGCCCGTTTGCGGCGGGTCCTGTCCGAAAAGCTGGACAGAGGGCACGCCGGCCTGTCCGCCGTTCAAGCGCAACATGCCCGATCGGCTGATGCTGCATTATTCGCGGGAAAAGCTGCTCGCATCTCTCGGCGACAGCCGCTCGCCGGGCGCAACCATGACCTAAAGGAGGACCGATGATGACCCAACTGACCGAACGCGAGCTCGAAACGCTGCTTCTCGGGCAGCTCGACTTCCCAACCTTCTGGGAAACATGCTGGAATACCCGGCTGAACTGGGTCCGGGGGCGCAATCCGGCGATCTTCGCCGACTGCCTGACGCTAGACGAACTGGACCGGCTGATCTCGCAGACACGACTGCCCCTGGGCAATTTCGACATGGCCTATGATCAAACGCCGCTCGACAAGGAAGTGTATTGTCGGGACGGGCTGATCTCGCCAGGACGGGTTTACGATCTCCATCGCGAAGGCGTCACCATCATCCTGCGCGCGGCGCATTTCTGGCTTCCGGGCCTCAACCGATTGAAGAGTGCAGCCGAAACCACGTTTGGCTGCCCGGTGCAGGCCAACGTCTATCTCACACCGCCCGACAATCAGAGCACGCCGGCCCACTGGGACACGCACGACCTCTTTGTGCTGCAAATCGCGGGAGCGAAGCTCTGGCCGCTGTTCGCCAACGAAAGCAATCCGCGTCCGTTGGTGCACGAGCGGTTTCGCACGGGCAAGGACCCGGTCGGGGCGGCGACGCAAAGCATCCGTCTCGAGGCGGGCGACTGCCTCTACCTGCCACGCGGAGAGATCCACGCGCCGGTCTCGGTCGGCTACTCGGTGCATGTCGCACTGGGTATTTCGTCGATGCGCTGGATCGATGTCGCCATGCGTCGTCTGGAGGATGCGCTGCCGCCGGACAGCCCGCTGCGTCAGCCGGTGTCGCCTGGCGCCGCGGGGATCGACAGGCGTGAGGAGGCTGGTCTCGCGGCGCGCGCGTTGCGCGAGACGTTGCGGCAGGCCGATCTGCTGTCTCTCGCAGAGGCCGCGCAGCGGCAAGTCGAAAGCCGGACCGACGTATCTCAGCGCGGTCGGCTCTGCGCAATCGTGGATGAGATCTCGGCCTCGCGCGCAAAGACGCGTCAGCCGCAGCCGGTCTAGACGATGGTGACCCATTGCGAACAGCCGATTTGGCGACGTGCCACGGCGCAGGATCTCCCGATCATGCGCCGTGCGCGTTCCGAGACATTTATGCTGGCGCACGGCCATGATGCGACGACGGAGGAGCAGGCGCGCATGGACCGTTTGGCCGGCGACGCGCTGGACGACCCGCTGCAGATGGTTGAAACTTTAGAGTTGAATGGCGACGTCTGCGGATATTATTGGCTGCGCGGTCTCGACACGCCGGCGCCGTTCCTCGTAGACCTGCACATATTGCACGCATATAGGCGAAACGGGCTCGGCGCGGTCTGCCTATCCCGCGCGCTGGACCGGGCCGGTGCGGCTGGCGCGGCCTTGATCGAGCTGTCTGTCGCACGCCGGAACGTGGCCGCGCTGGCGCTCTACCGATCACACGGTTCGCGGGTGGTCAGCGAAGCCGGCGACGCATTTCTCCTAACGATTCCCGTGGCGGGCTAGGTCCTGCCGGGAAGCACAAGTCGGGCAAGTCCGACTTGTGCGGGATTTGGCCAGAACGGCCCATGGCCGCTGCCTTCGTCGTCGAATATGCTCAGCATATCCTTCCTTCTCAGACCACATCCCTGAACCATTCTGAACAAACCACCGCCGCAGTCACAATTGTCCACAGGACCTAGAGGCCGTAGAGATCGGGAAAATTCACCGATCCGGACCAGGCGGGGTAGAAAAAGGCACCATCATCCGTCTCGATCTGCACCGATTTCGACAAAAGCCAGTCCTTTGCCGCCAATCCTCCGGTGCCGATCCTGAGATCGTCCATCGAATATCCCAGCGAGACGAATCCCGCGACGATGGCGGAGGCGGCAGACGTCCCTCCAAAGCGGCAGAAATAGGAGCCGAATTCGCGCAGCGCGCCTTGGGGTTCCTCGCTGGCGAAGGGGCTGTATGAATAGCCATGGCGGCCGGGAACGTCCGTCGAGATAATCTCGAAATACGAGAATTTGGCGTTGCCGTTCTGGGCCGGGCAGACGCGGTCGGGGAACCGCGCATCCTGCACGTCAAGGCGCACCGAGAGGCGGTCATAGCGCTCGGCGTCATTGCTCGGCGCAAGCAAGGTGACCCCGTCGGTCTGGGAATAGCCCGCGATCAAGCCCTTGGCATTGGCCGCGCCGACCGAGATGACACCGTTGTCGGCATCGGCGAGGTTCGCCGGGTAGATGCCGCCTCGCTCTCGCGCATTGCCCGCCGCACAGATGACAGGACGCTTGAGCGAAACGCTGATGATCAGCTGCGGCAACTCCCGCCACAGCGCGTGTTCCCGCGCGTTGGGTTTGGCGGGCAGCACCGCATCGATGAAGTCGGCATCGCCGCCGAGTTCAGGCACGATTCGGTAGGGATCCGGAATCGAGCGGGGCAACAGGATGACCGAGGCATCGATAATCTCGGCATAGAGGAATGCCATTATCAGCACCTCGGGGTCGGGGTCGAAATTCGTCGAGATCGGGATGATCTCGCAGAAGGGATCGGCGCCGCAGAACGGCAGCGGCACCTCGCACGAACCGATGCCGCCGCCGGGCAACAGCGAGACGGTCGCCGGTCGCGCTCCGACCAGACCCGCGATCGCGGTGCCGTGGGTCGAGAAATCCGGCGATGTCGCGGGTGCCACGCCTTTGACATGGGGCGCCGATCCGCGCGCCAGCCGATCAACCAATTCGTTTAGCAGATCGCGACAGGCGGGCAGAGCGTCGGCGACGTCGGTTGCCAGATTGGGGAATGTGGCGTCGAGCTTTCGGTCCTGGTAATAGGGAAAGGCGCCCAACCGGTTGGAGAAAAAATCGACGGCGAGATCGCGATTCACCGCCGGTGCAAGGCAGGGATGGTCCACTGCGACCGAGGTGTCGATGATGGCCACGCGGCTGCGGCCTTCTTTCACGCGGGCGCCGTCGCGCAGATGGGAGAGCACTCCGATGCTGTCGAGATGCCACAGGGCGGGATAGTCGGCATAATCCTCGCTCCCGGGTTGCGTGTTGGCCTGGTCCAGCATGTCAGATCCACTCCTTCTGTGCGGCGAGCATCTGCTCGCGGCAAACGATTTCCAGAACCGGCGTCACCATCCGGGCCAGATCGTGACCGGCATGGGTGTCGCTGGGATAGTGCAGGCCGGCCCATTCGCGGTTCTCCGCGACACGGCGCGCGCGCAGGAACAGTTCGGAACTGGCGGGATGTTCGGGCAGGATACGCGACAGCACAAAGGCGACGGCGAACGATTGAAACGAATGGTTGCTGGGATACGAGGCGTGTGGCGGGTTCGCCAGGAAAGGCCGCAAGCGCGGCTCGATATAGCTAGGGCGCGGCACGTCGAAGCGGTGTTTGTAGCTCAGCCCGATCTCGTCGCAGAGCAGAAGCACCAACAGGACCAGACCGACGGTCGCCTCGTAATCCCCGCAATCGTCGATTCCGAGCGGGCGCAAGTAGGCGGTCAGGTCCAATCCGCTTTCAGCCCGGATCTCGTCGCGGCGCTGTGCCTCTGCGGGCGTGTGCAAGCGGACCTGCTTGCGCAACAGCTCGGCAGTCTCAATCCGCAATTGTTCGGGGTCGGGAGGAAGCGGAACTGGCAGATCGGTCCAACTCCCGGCCATCTGGTAGAGCACCATGCGCTCCCGCCACGGCTCCAGCGATAAGTTGGCCGTTCCCTCGTCGGGCGATCCGCCTCGATTTCGATTTCGATTCCTGTTGCGATTGCGGTTTCTGTTGCGATTGAGCGTCGTTCGGGCCGAACGGTTCAGCGACAGCAGTGTCGTCAGCGATCCGCCGCTCGCACTTTTACCACTATCAAAGCCGGGAAAGCCCGCTTCGGTCAGAGTACCTGCCGCGCCGCGCAGGGCGAGCCCGGTTCTCGTCACCACAAATTCGGTGGTCTTCAGTAGATCGAGTGGATGGTTCATGACGGGCCCCTCTTGAAATTTCATCGGTCTACAATCCGGTTTTCGACAAACCGCTCAGCACAAGCTCGATGGACGCCTTGTGGGGCAATCGGAATCGGCTGATCTGGACACTGCGGTCGGCGAAATTGGAATCCAGCGCCAGCAGGTTGCCACGCACGCGTCGCGCCTCTTCGCGTTCGCCCATATGACCGAGCGAGACGAGTCGATAGCGCAGGGCCGCATGGAAATTTGGCTGTTTGGCCAGCGCACGCGCGCCCAGTTGACTGGCATGTGCGTAGTCCCCCTGAAGCGTCGCGATCATACAGGCGGTCGTGTCGTAAGTGTAACTGATAGGGGAATAAGTCCCGAGGCGCACCGCTCGGTCGGACGCCGCGCGCGCCGCCGCAAGGTCGCCGCAGTAGAGCTTGTGCAGCGCGAGATGGTCCCAGACGAAAGCCTGCATAGGATTGAGCTTCACGGCGCGTGCGAAGATATCGGAGGCAACGTCGTGACGATCAAGCACGAAGCCGATGGTGTGGCCGATGCACGCCAGCGAGATCGAGTTGAACGGGTTGTCCTGAAGGATGTCCGAGACAAGCTTCTCGGTCTGCTCCCTCCGACCTAGATCCCACGCTCCGATATTTTCGCCCAGAGCGAAAGAGCTGGAGTAGGCCTTGAGGCTGGCAAAGAGACTGCTGTCGATGTGGTCCTCCAGCCGGTCAAGCAATTCGAGCGCGGCGCGCATCTTCGCGGGGTCGAGTTCGAACATGCCCGCCAGCGTATGGTAGCCAACCAGCGTGTTGCGGCTGTTCCACAAGCCGCCGCGCCCGGCCCTCGGCTGATTGATGAGCTTGGCGAGATGATCGACATTCTGCGCGATGAACTGGTTCGTCAGGGCGAAATCCTCGTCCATGAAGTCCGACTCCTGGGTTCGCAGCGACTGGCTGAGGAGCAGAGAGGTGCCGCCCGGCCCATAGACCAGGAACGTCACGGACACGGCACCACCGACCAGCAGCGTCCGCGACCGCAGGAGCAAGTCGGGATAGTCCGGTATCGGATCGGCGCTTGCCGCCCCCGTCGGTGCGCGCAGGTCGATAATCCTGACTGGCTGATACTCAGACAATGTGCGCGCGACCGATTCCGTGATGTAGTCACCTATGTATCCGCCGAGATTGTCGCCGCCGTGGACGATGCTGGGCAGGATGCCGATCGAGATGTCGTCGCGCGCCGATCGGACAGGCATTGGCGCAGGACGGGGCGCGACCTTGACGAGAAAGTCCTCGCGCTTGTCCTCCCAGGCTGAGCGCTCGACCGTCAACCAGTCCTCGAATTCCGCGTCGCCGATATCGAGACCTTCGAGCAGTTCAGCGGCCGGATCGATGTCCCCGGGAAAGTCGTCCGCTCCGTCGCCAGGCGAGCGGATATCGATCCAGAGAACGTCGAGATGCAGCATGATGGCGTTGCGATCGCAGGTCAGAACCTTGGTCCCCAGCGCGTCCAGGGATCGGCGCAACTCGAATATTGTCTGGCGCAGGCTTCCCGAGGCGTGGTCCTCGTCGCTGTCGCTCCACAGCTTGTCGCGCAGCCAGATGCGTGTGCGCACGCCACGCGGCGAGAGGGCGAGCAGGGCGAGCAATGCGCAGGCCTTCTTACTTTTGGGCGTGCAGTCTTGCCCGTTCGCATCCTTCAGACAGAGCGCCCCCAGCAGATAGAGACGCGGTCGTTCAATCGTTGAACTGACATGTTCCGTCACTGCCGCCTCCCATCCGTTGCCGTGTCTCTCAATGCGGTCGGGCATGACCGGCAGGACGTCCGTCATCGCTTTCCGCATGTAACTCGACGCAATGTTCACCGGTTTGCGTTAGTGTACCGTTATTCCGGTTTTCTGTCAGGTCTATTGCAGTATCTGTCAGAGAAACCTTGGTTAAGTTGGGTCGGACTCCCCGTGTCGCAGATACGTTACTTAGGCATGCGCCAAGCGCTGATCCGCATCGTATGGGGGCAAAATTGGACGCAATAATAAGTCAAATTCAATGCCGTTTGACACCGATGTCTCCCAGGACAGAGATTTGTACCCGTTGATGAAATTCTCGTCCGCGCTGCGCAACGCACTCAAAACGCCCGCAATCCGCTTTCAATTCCGGTCACCCTTGAGCCCAATGCCAAGCACAGCCATGTCCGCACGCGCGTTGAAACCACGCTGATCCCCGCGCTCCACGGCATCGAGTATGATACCGACGGCGAAAAACGCTACCGCTTCTGGGCGTTTGAATGTGCGCGGGCATCACCCGCTTCGCGATCACGGGCTGATGCGTCCGGCACCGCCCTCAAAGATGCCACTTACGATGCGCTGATCGCGTCACAGAGCTACCGCTCGCATTGGGGAATTCCCAATCTGAAACTGCATCTGGTTTCCCTGGGGAGCTGATCCGCTCACCAAAAAGCAATGGTGCAATGACCTTGATTTCGGGCAAGCGTTGACCGGCCAAGTCTGGATGGCGCTACCGGCTCAGGCAACGGCTGCGCCGTCCGCCGCTGCGGCGATCGCTTCAAACTTGACGGCCTGCCAAAGGGCATAGTCCCGGATCAGGTCATGCGAGACGAAGAGGTCGCCGCGATTGCCGGCAAGGCTCCAGACGAGCAGCCCTTCCGCTTTCGCCCTGGCAAACACTCTCTGCACATGGCCGCGCGACAAGGTGTGCCGTCTCGAGATTTCGCTGGCATGGACCTGGCCAAGGCAGACCGGCTGGCCGAACGTGTGCGGGACGGCCGGTAGCCGGCAGATCAGGTCGTGGAGAATGTTGCTTCCGGTTTCCGTGCGCACGAACAGATCGACATTTGCCGGCGGATGGACCCAGCCCGGATCGAAGACGAGGATGCGGGCGGCCAGCGGCTGAATGATCTGGAGCAGGCGCGGGTCGCGGACAAGGCACGCCGCCCTGCCGCCGCCGTCGAGCCGGTCGAGGGCCGAAAGATGGGCTTCCAGCCATTGACCTATCAGGACCTCGCTGCCGGCGCTGAGAAGCAGGGGCCTGGAGCGCCTGTCGGCGTGCTTGTGTTCAACCAGCAGTCCGTAAGCGCGCATCTCCGCCAAATGGGCAATCAATGTGTTCTTGCTGAACAACTGCTGGTCCGCGAAGAAGGCGATGAGCGACGTCGCCGTCAGCGGCGGTCGTGTTTCATCCCATTTCCTCTCGAAATGAAGCGCGATGATGGCCTGCGTGATCAGCCATTTCTGCATGCTGGCTACATAGCGCACCACCCGGGGCGCCTTGTCATGCATGGCGAGCAGTTTCCCGGCGGCGTCGCGCAGGACGGCCAGGAATGCGGGTCCGTCGCAAAACAACATGCGATCGAGATCCTCGCCCGATGCGGAGGGCTCTGTGTTGAATGCCGCCATGACTTCGCCAAGCCTCAACTCGTCTTCATGCGGGTCGCTTGGCCGGCCCAATCGATCGGATCCACAGTCGGATGACCCCTTGTTAGCAGGATTGCTCCCCGCCACTCAAGCGTCTCCTTTGCCGCGACGCCGATTGGCTGGCGACGTCAAGTGCTGGCGGTCTTTCATCGGGCAGGCGCTCCGCGTGACTCAATTTTGGGTGCATCGGGCTGAGACATGCCTGGCCAGTTGATCCCGCCGTCTCAGTTTGGCTATGAGACCTGAGCTTCTTGGGGAAACATCATGAAATCAAGTTTTTACCGCCTTCGCGCAGGCTGCGCGATTACTCTTCTCATGTCTTCTGCCGCGATCGCGCAGGACTTCCAGGCTGAATTCAACAGCCAATGGGGACTCGGGATGATCGGCGTCGACAAGGCGCTCGCGAAGGGTCTCGATGGATCGGGCGTCAAGGTCGGGGTGGCCGACACGGGTCTGCAGATAGGCGCAAACCTGCACCCGGAGCTTCAGGGACGCTATCTGGGCCTGGGCGCGGATGGCTTCGGCCTTGGCCTTGATGATGTGAACGGTCACGGGACCCATGTCGCTGGCACCATTGCCGCCAACCGGGACGGACAAGGCATGGTCGGCGTGGCGTCGGGCGCGGAGATCGTGGCGCTGCGGGTGTTGCTCGACAGTGCATCCGAAGAAGAGCAGCAGATCGCGGCGGAGACGGCGTTCCGCTATGCGCTGGACCAGGGCGTTCGCATCTTCAACGCATCCTACGGCATCTCTGGTCCCTACAGCGATTACACCGTGGACATGATCGAAGCGGCTGGGGTCCGGGAACTGAACGTCTATCGCGAAGTGGTCAACGCGGGCGGGGTCATGGTCGTTGCCGCAGGCAACGACGAATGGAGCGAGCCGAGCATCCCGGCCGCGCTGCCGATGTTCTATCCGGAATTGACCCGCGGCTGGATGGCGGTCGCGGCTGTTGGTCCGACGGCTCAACTTGCCTGGTACTCGCAGGCTTGCGGCGGCGGCACCAAGCACTTCTGCATCGCGGCGCCCGGCGGCGACGACAATTTTGGCGCGGAAGGCATGATCAACGCGACCTGGCTTGATGGCGGCTATCTCGGAGAGATGGGAACCTCCATGGCGGCGCCGCATGTGAGTGGCGCGCTGGCCATCGCCAAGCAGTTGTACCCGAATGCCAGCTACCAGGATCTCGCCCAACTGGTGTTCCAGACGGCCACCGACATCGGAGAGGCCGGCCTCGATGATATCTATGGCTGGGGGTTGCTCAATGTGGGCAACATGGTTGACACCAATTCCGCGGCAGCAGGCGCTCTCCATGCCCAGTCAATGTGGTCGCACGCAATGACCATGAACCGGGTTGCCAATATGATCGAAGCACGGCCGGTTCAGGCGAGCCCCGACAGTCGGGGCGTCTGGCTCACCCCTTTCGGCAGTCAGGCCGATCTCTCGCTTGGCAATTCGGCCCTATCCGGCCGGTACACCGCCAGCGGGCTGATCGGCGGCTTCGATTACGCCCTTGACCAGCAATGGACGGTCGGCGCCGCCATCGGGTTAAGCAATGACCGGTTCAAGGCGGACAACGGCAACGTGGCTGAAGATGTCTCCTATCATGCGGCGCCCTATATCGCCTTTGACAATGACGCCTTCTTCGCGGATGCGGCCGTTGGCGTGAGTTCTTTCTCCGGCAGGACCCACCGCGTGAGCGCGCCGGGCATGGCGGGAACCATTCTCGGAAACTCGGGTCTCGGCATCAGCGGGGAGCAGAGGGACCGGGCCCTGTGGGCTTCGGCGCGCCTGGGCGGCCACTTTGAAGTCTCCCGGCTCAAGGCCTCGCCCTTCGTCTACGGCCGCTTCGCGCACCACCACCTCGATCAGGTGAATGAAACCGGTTCCAGCATCCTGAGGCTGACCGCGAGCGCCGCCACGGCGACGACGGCGGAACTCGGCGCAGGCGTGAAAGTCAGTGCAGCAGCCATGGCGGTGAACGGCATCGCGGTCACGCCATCGCTGGGCCTTTCCTATGGCCGGAGTTTTGGCGATTTCAGCCGCACGCTCAGCCTGCTCGGCTCTCCGATCAGGAGCGAGATCCAGCCAGGCAGGAACCGGGCCGAGCTCGAGGCGGATCTCCTGCTCACCCGGCCGGGGTCCGCATTCGAGAGCAAGCTCAGCTACCGCGCGGCTCTGAGTGACAATGCCGTCAGCCACACGGTGTCGGCAAACCTGAGAGTCAAGTTTTGATCCCGAAAGACTCCGGACCCAGGCGGCTCTACGGTCCGGTCACGCTTGCCGCGCGGTTTCCGGCGCGGAGGTTGATCCAGTTGGCGAGGATGATGATGCCGCCGCCGAGCAGGATGAAGGCGTCGGCTGCCTCGCCGAACAGCACCGCGCCGATGACGACAATCAGCGGCAGCCGGAGGAAATCGATCGGCATGATGAAGCTCGCCGGCGCCAGCGACAGCGCGGTGGTCAGGCAGTAATGCGCCATCAGGCCTGAGGCGCCGATCACCAGCAGCCAGGGCAGTGTCGCCAGCGTTGGCCAGGTGACGGATGTTTGCAGCACAAGCGCGATGACGCCGAAGCAAAGCTGGAAGCCGGTCAGCCAGAACAGGATCGAGACGATGCTTTCATGACGGGTCAGGGCCTTGGTCATGATGATGGTGGCGGCAAAGAACACCGCTGAAAGCGCCGCGGTCAGCAATCCGGGTTCGAGTGCGCCGAAGTCCGGTCGGGCCACAACCAGGATGCCCATAAATCCCAGGCCCGCGGCGATCATCCGCGCGCTTGTCAGCCGTTCGCCCAGAAACAGGAAGCTCAGCACGATCACCCAGATCGGCGTGGTGAATTCCAGCGCGAACACTTGCGCCAGCGGGATGGTGGCAAGCGCGAAGAACCAGAGGTTCTGTCCGGTAAAGTGGAACAGGTTCCGGAAAAAATGCTGCTTCAGCCGGTCGCGGCGGATCTCGCCAAGCCTCCGGCTGGCGATCGCCAGCATGAGCACAAGGACGACGCCGACAAGCGAACGGAACGTCATGATCTCGAAGGTGGTGTGGATCGCGGACACGTAGCGTCCGGCGACGGCCATCAGCGAAAATGACGAGATTGATCCGCCCATCCAGAGCGCGGCCTGAAGCGGCCGGTAGATTTGCGTCATGAGCGGGATCTCCTCCGCTGCACGAGATCTGCACGGAGCGTCGACAGGTTGCGGACCGGGACTTCTCATCATGCGCGGCATCACGATCCGTCCCGGCGCCAATCAACTGGATTCGGAAGGACAATGCAATCACCGGGATGATCTTCCGGCCGCAAAAGCCGCGCGGGCAAGCCTGGATACATTGCATCCGCCATTTGCGGTCCTTGGCGTTAGGTCCTATCGTCGGGACAACAGCAAGCCGGGGGAGCGAAACATGCATGTCTTGATCATTGGTGCGTCCGGGATGATCGGCCGCAAGCTTGTTGGGGCGATTGCCCGTTCCGGCAGATTGGGGACACAGAAGGTCGACAGACTGAGCTTGATCGATGCGGTCACGCCGGAGAAGCCCGCCGGTTTTTCCGGCGCGGTGACATGCCTGGCGCTCGATATTTCCGACCCGCGCGCAGCGCCGCAAATGCTCGCGCACCGGCCCGATGTGATTGTGCATCTCGCGGCCATCGTCTCGGGCGAGGCGGAGCAGGATTTCGACAAGGGCTACCGGGTCAATCTCGATGGAACCCGCTATCTGTTCGACGCCGTGCGGCAGCTGTCGCAGACGCACGGCTATTGTCCGCGGCTGGTGTTTACCTCCTCGGTCGCCGTCTTTGGCGCGCCGGTGCCCGACGAAATCGACGACACTTTCCTGACCGCGCCGCTGACCAGCTATGGCACGCAAAAGGCCATCGGTGAATTGCTGTTGCAGGACTACACCCGGCGCGGGTTTTTCGACGGGCTGGCGATCCGCCTGCCGACCATCTGCATTCGCCCCGGCCTGCCCAACAAGGCCGCCTCGGGCTTCTTCTCCGGCATATTGCGCGAACCGCTGGCGGGCAAGCCGGCGATCCTGCCGGTCGCCGATACGGTGCGCCACTGGCATGCCAGCCCGCGCGCCGCGGTCGGATTCCTCGTCCATGCCGCAACCATGGATCTGGCCCCCGTCGGGCATCGCCGGGCGCTCAACATGCCCGGAGTCTCGGCCACAGTGGCCGAGCAGATCGAGGCGCTGCGCAGAATTGCCGGCGACAAGGCCGTGGCGCTGATTCGCCGCGAGCCCGATGCCGAGATCATCCGCATTGTGTCAAACTGGCCGCGGGGGTTTGCGGCAGACCGCGCGCTCGACCTCGGGTTTCGGGCCGAAACCTCGTTTGACGAGATCATCCGCATTCACATCGAGGACGAGATGGGCGGCCAGCTCTGAGAATCGGGATCGCCGTCACGCCGCACGTCACGCCACCTGCGCGGTGACCTCGATCTCGATCAGCATTTCCGGACGGATCAGCTGGCAGATGATCATGGTGGCGGCCGGGTCGATGCCGCCCAGATGTTCGGTCAGCACCGGCGCCACCGCATCGAAATATTCCGGCTTGGTGACGTAATAGCGCACCCGCACGATGTCGCTTAGGCTTGCATCCAGCGCCGCCAGCGATGCGGCGATGGTGGCAAAACAATTGCGCGCCTGGTCAGCGACATCGGCGGGCATTTCCATGGCGGCGTAATCATAGCCGGTGGTGCCCGAGACATGCACGAACGGCCCCTGCCGGACGGCGCGGGAATAGGCCGCCGCCTTCTCGAACGGCGAGCCGGTGGAATGCTTGCGTCTTTCGCTCATGATGATCTCCAGCAGTCTGCGTCAGGTCTCAGCCGTGGGCCCAATCCATGTACAAGTCGCGGGCTTTGCGGGCGGTTGGTCCGGCCTGCAACTCGCGGTCCTCGATGCGGATGATCGGCACCACCTTGGAATGGTTGCCGGTCGAGAAGATCTCGTCGGCATCCTTGAAATCGGCGACGGACAGCGATTTCTCCACCACCTCGGCGCCTGATTCGCGCAACAGCCTGATGGTCCGCGAGCGGGTGATGCCGGTCAGGAAGGTGCCGTTGGGCGCCGGCGTGAACACCACGCCGTCCTTGACCATGAAGACGTTGGAGGTTGCGGTTTCGGCCACATTGCCGAGCATGTCGAGCACCAGCGCGTTGTCGAAGCCGCGTGACTTGGCCTCCATTACCGCCCTGCCATTGTTGGGATAGAGGCAGCCGGCCTTGGCGTTGGTCGGCGCGGTTTCATAGGTCGGCCGCCGGAAGGGCGATACCGAGACTGAAAACCCCGACGAGGCGATCATCGGGCTTTCGAACAGGCACAGGCAGAACCGCGTCGAGTCCGGATCGGCCGGCACCGACATGTAGCCGCCATGTTCGGCCCAGTACATCGGCTTGATGTAGACGGCGGTGTTGCCGTCGAATTTCTTCAAGCCCTCGCGCGCCAGCGCTTCGATGGTTTCTGCTTCCATGGTGGCCCGCATGCCCAGTGCATCGGCGGAGCGATTGACCCGCTGGCAGTGCAGGTCGAGGTCGGGCGCCACGCCATCGAACCAGCGGGCGCCGTCGAACACGGTGGATCCCAGCCACATGGCGTGGCTGACCGGGCCGATCAGCGGCGGATTGCCTTCCAGCCATTCGCCATCGACATAGGTCCAGGTCTTTGTGCGGGCTTGGGTGTTGACGGTCATGCTGTGCTCCTGCCGGTATCATCTTTGCTTGAACGACATTCGGATGCGGGCGCCATCGCCGTCAAGTCATCCCCGGGCTTCCAACCCCACGAAATATTGCAATAGCACGATCCTTGCGCGTCCCGGCCCTATCGAGAAACAAACGGGCGCGGGTGGAATGATGTGTATTCCGTCGGCTGACCCCAGCGCGCGGGCGGTATATCTGCTTTGCCGGCTTGTTGCGCGGCGCAGCTTGACTGTTGCACTGCAACAAGGGCATCGTGGACAGGCTGAAGAGGAGTTTTGTCCGATGGCCTACGCCGCCTATGTCTTTGACGCCTATGGAACTTTGTTCGACGTGCACGCGGCGGTGCGCCGACACGCCGGAGCCATTGGCCCGGACGGGCAGCTCCTGTCGGAAATCTGGCGGGCCAAGCAGCTTGAATATTCCTGGACCCGGGCGCTGATGGGCGAATGGCGCGACTTCTGGGCGCTCACCGAGGAAGCGCTCGATCACGCCTTCGAGCGGGTTCCGAGCGCCGACAAGAGCCTGCGCGCGGATCTGCTGGATGCCTATTTCAAGCTCGACTGCTATCCGGAAGTTCCCGCCGTTCTCAAGGCGTTGAAAGCCTCCGGCGCCCGCGTCGCCATCCTGTCCAACGGCTCGGTGCCGATGCTTGAATCGGCTGTCCACAATGCCGCGCTCGACACCGTCATTGACGACGTTTTCTCGGTCGATCCGCTGCGCACCTTCAAGACCGACCCGGCGGTCTATGACATGGTCACCACCGCTTACCGGCTTTATCCCGACGCGGTGTCGTTTCAGTCATCCAACCGCTGGGACGTCGCCGGCGCCACCAAATTCGGCTTCCGCACGGTGTGGATCAACCGCGCCAGAATGCCGGACGAATATCGCGACCTGTCGCCATCGCTGATCCTGCCCGATCTCAATGGCGTCGCCTGACCGGCGGCGACGGCTTCTCTGCGCCGGCCGAATCAGCCCGGACGGGGTGGCGCCATTGTCCGGTCGGAAGCCACGAGCGTAGGCCGGCAGAGCTGAATATGGCCGGAAATCATCACAAAGTTGTCAATTCATTAGCGCCGGCTGTGGCAAGTTAGCCACAAGCCGGGCGTCGGATAGTCACAATCGGAACCCAAATGTGGTCAAGCGCGTTGAGTCTGCTGAAGCGAGCCTCTGGCCGGATTCTGATGACGTACCTATTGCCGACACCTGACGTACCTATTTCCGAGACCTAAGGACTTGCCGCGATATGACCGGACCGAAACATGACACTGCGACGATGAGCGACGGCGCCTGGATGCAGGCCACGTCGCGCCGTGGATTTCTTGCCCTGGGCATGGGCGCCACTGCCGCGCTTGCCGGCTGTGCCGGGCCGACGACCGCGCGCTTTGGCGAAGAAACGCGGCCTGAGTACCGCATGCCGGGCTCCCAATCCGGACTATCGGGAACTTCGTCCTATTACGACAGCATGTATGGGCCCAAGTTCGATGAACCGTTTCCATTGCCGGCCATCCCCTATCAGGAGATTGATCCGGTCTATCTCCGCCAGGAAGTGGCCGATCCGACCGGCGAACGGCCGGGTACCCTTGTTGTCGACACTGCTCAGCGCTTCCTTTATCTGGTTCGCGAAAACGGCAGGGCGATGCGCTACGGCGTCGGCATCGGCCGTGACGGGTTCTCCTGGTCAGGCCGTGCGATCGTGCAGTGGAAGCAGAAATGGCCGAAATGGACCCCGCCCGGTGAGATGATCGCGCGGCAGCCGGAACTCGAGCCCTATTCGGCCGAGAATGGCGGCATGCCGCCGGGACTGGACAATCCGCTCGGCGCGCGCGCGCTGTATATCTTCCAGAATGGCGAGGATACGCTCTACCGGCTGCATGGCAGCCCGGAATACCAGTCGATCGGCAAGGCGGTCTCATCAGGCTGCGTGCGGCTGATCAACCAGGATATCTGCGACCTCTATGACCGGGTGCCGACGCGGACGCCGATCCTGGTGATCTGAATCGAGAGAGTCTTTTCTGCGTCAGGCGGGTCCGCCTGATCGCAGGACGCTCGATAGCTCAAAACCCCTTCTTCAAGGATCCGAGAATTCCCCGTACCAGTGCCCGGCCGAGGGATGTCGCGGCCGATCGCGCCACCGATTTGATCACGGTTTCAGTGACGGTCTGGCGTTGATAGCCGGGGCGCCGCGAGCGGCTTCTGCTGCTTGTGGTGGTCCGGCGGCTGTCGCCATCGTCGTCATCATCATCCTTGTCGTAACCGGGCAGGGTCCAGCGACGGCTTTCGGGCGGTTTCTCCTTCGCTTCGTCCTCATTGCGGCGCTCTTGCTCCTCCGCCTTGGCGGCTTCCGCGGCGCGCCGCTGCAGCATCTCGAAGGCGCTGTCGCGATCAAGGTCGGTATCATACTGGCCGGCCACCGGGCTGACCAGCATCACCTTCTCCCGCTCGGGTTCGGTGATCGCTCCCAGTCTTGAAGAGGGCGGCCGGACCAGGGTGCGCTCCACCATCGAAGGCACGCCCTTGGCGCCGAGCGTCGAGACCAGCGCCTCGCCGACGCCCAATTGTGTGATCGCCTCAAAACAATCGAAGGCCGGATTGGGGCGGAAGGTCTCGGCCGCCACTTTCACCGCCTTCTGTTCGCGCGGCGTATAGGCGCGGAGCGCATGCTGGATGCGGTTGCCCAGCTGCGACAGCACGGTCTCGGGCACGTCGAGCGGGTTCTGGGTGACGAAATAGACGCCCACGCCCTTGGAGCGGATCAGCCGGACAACCTGCTCGACCCGGTCGATCAGGATTTTTGGCGCTTCATCGAACAACAGATGCGCCTCGTCAAAAAAGAACACCAGCCGCGGCTTGTCGGAATCGCCGACTTCCGGAAGCTCCTCGAACAGTTCCGACAGCATCCACAGCAGGAAGGTGGCGTAAAGCCGCGGGTTCATCATCAGCTTGTCGGCGGCCAGAACCGAGATCGCCCCGCGCCCGTCATTGGTGGTGCGCATGATGTCGGCGATTTTCAGCGCCGGTTCGCCGAAGAAATTCGCCGCCCCCTGCTGTTCCAGCACCAGCAACCCGCGCTGGATGGTGGCCAGCGACTGCTTGGTGATGTTGCCATACATGGCCGACAGTTTCTCCGCCTCGCCCGCCATATGGGACAACAGCGATCGCAGGTCCTTGAGGTCCAACAGCGGCAGCCCGTTTTCGTCAGCCAGCTTGAAGGCGATGTTGAGCACGCCTTCCTGCGCTTCCGACATATCCATCAGCCGGGCCAGAAGCAGCGGCCCCATTTCCGTAATGGTGGTGCGGACACGGTGGCCTTTTTCGCCAAACAGATCCCAGAAGATCACCGGGAATTCCTGAAACTCGTAGGGATCGAGCCCGATGGTGTTGGCGCGCTTTTCAAGGAAATCCTTGTATTCGCCAATCATGGCGATACCCGACAGATCGCCCTTGACGTCGGCGCAGAACACCGGGACGCCGGCATTGGAGAAGCTTTCGGCGAGGATCTGCAGGGTCACCGTCTTGCCGGTGCCGGTGGCGCCGGTGATCAGCCCGTGCCGGTTGGCGTATTTGAGGTCGAGATATTCGGCCTTGTTGATGCTGTCATCGGGGTTGCGGCTGGCGCCGATATAGAGCTTGCCTTCTTCGAGCATATCGTCCTCGTGCTGCGCCGGTCACGGCGATTGGGCTTTGGCATGCGCCGGGCGCAGGCTTGGTTGATCACTTATAGCAAGCTGCGCCGCCGGAACAATGCTTTGATGCCGCTGCGTTGTGGCCCGCACGCCCTGCCGCGCCAGCCTCGGAACAGCTTGATCGCCTAACTTCCCGAGGCTTATTCAGGGGACTATCGGACGCCATGCAGCATGGGGCGACAACCAAGCCAGGCAACACGCGCCGGCCAACTGGTCCGGCTTGTGGGCCTGGATGTGTCCCCGATTATGCTGTCTGGCGCTTTCCGGGGGCGAAATCATGAAGGTTGTCATCCTTGCCGGCGGCTTGGGCTCCCGGCTTTCGGAAGAAACCCATCTCAAGCCGAAGCCGATGGTGGAAATCGGCGGACGGCCGATCCTGTGGCACATCATGAAGCTCTACCACGGCCACGGCCTGCGCGATTTCATCATCTGCTGCGGCTTTCGCGGCTATGTGATCAAGGAATATTTCGCCAATTACGCGCTGCACATGTCGGACATGACCTTCGACATGTCCGACAACACCGTTCATTTCCACCGCCAGAGCGCCGAGGACTGGCGCGTCACCCTGGTTGACACCGGCGAGACCACGCTGACCGGCGGCAGGCTGAAGCGGGTGGCCTCCTATCTCGAAGGCGAAGAGAGCTTTTGCTTCACCTATGGCGACGGGCTGTCGGATGTCGACATTTCCGCCGCCATTGAATTTCACAAATCCCATGGCCGCCTGGCCACGGTGACGGCGGTGCGGCCGCCGGCCCGTTTTGGCGCGCTCAAGCTTGATGGCGACGCGGTTCAGGGGTTCATCGAAAAGCCCGAAGGCGAGGGCGGCTTCATCAATGGCGGCTTTTTCGTGCTGTCCAATCCGGTGCTTGACCGGATCGGGGGAGATCGCACCAGTTTTGAGGGCGAACCGCTGGCGGCGCTCGCCAGGGACGGCGAACTGCGCGCGTTCTTCCATCGCGGCTTCTGGCAGCCGATGGACACGCTGCGCGACAAGACCATGCTGGAAACGCTCTGGACGGAAGGAGCGGCGCCTTGGAAGAGCTGGTGAGGCGAGAGAAGCCGGTGAGCCAGGCCCTGCCGGATCCGGATTTCTGGCGCGGGCGCAAGGTGCTGCTGACCGGGCATACCGGCTTCAAGGGATCCTGGCTGCTGTTTTGGCTCGAGGCGATGGGGGCTGAGGTCACCGGCTGCTCACTTCCGCCCGAACAGCCCTCGGCGCTGTTCCCGCTGCTGCACTCCGAAAACCGGCTGCCGGGCGAGATCGCCGATATCCGCGATGTGCGGGAACTGTCCAACCTGGTCGAGCGCGCCCGGCCGGAGATCGTTCTCCACCTCGCCGCCCAGTCGCTGGTCCGCCGCAGCTACGCTGATCCGGTGGGCACTTTCGCCACCAATGTGACCGGCACCAACAATCTCCTGCAGGCGCTGGCGCTGACCGGCACGGCGCGCGCCATCGTGGTGACCACCACCGACAAGGTCTACTTGAATTCCGGCGACGGCCGCCGCTTCCGCGAAACCGATCCGCTTGGCGGCGAAGATCCCTACTCCGCCAGCAAGGCGGCCTGCGAGATGGTGGTGGCCGGCTGGCGCGCCCATTTTGAAGGCGCCCGCTGCGGCATTGCCACGGCGCGCGCCGGCAATGTCATCGGCGGCGGCGACTGGGCCGAGGACCGGCTGTTTCCCGATGCGATCCGGGCCTGGTCCAACGGCGGAATGCTGTCGGTGCGCCGGCCTTTCGCGACCCGGCCCTGGCAGCATGTGCTCGAACCCTTGCGCGGCTACCTGGTGCTGGCCGAAAGGCTGGCATTGGGCGCCGAGCTGGCGCCGGCCTACAATTTCGGCCCCACCGAGGACAGCGCCACGGTGCGCGACGTGCTGACGCTGGCCGCCAGCCATTTCGGCAGCGCCGGGATCGAATATGACGAGGTCCCCGAAGGCCCGGCGGAGGCCCAGGCCCTGGCGCTCGATCCGTCGCTCGCCGCCGCGGATCTCTCCGTCTCCGGGCTGTGGAAGCTCAACCAGACGGTGGCCCTGACCGCGCGCTGGTATCGCGATCTTCTTGCTGGCCGCTCCGGCAGGGAGCTGTGCGAGGAAGACCATAGCGCCTATGTACATGCGGCCCGCCGGTCATCCTCGGGGAGCGAGCGGTGAGCGCGTCGCCCTTCACCCTGACGCCGCTGATGCCGGACTTGACTGCCGGTCCTGTGCTGGTCCGCCGCACGCCGCATGTCGACGATCGCGGCGCCTTCGCCCGGATTTTCTGCGCCGAGCTGCTGGCCGAGATCGGCTGGCCCGGACCGGTCGCCCAGATCAATCACAGCCGCACCATGCGGCGGGGGGCGGTGCGCGGGCTGCACTTTCAGCTGCCGCCGCACTCCGAGGCCAAGCTGGTCGTCTGCATTCGCGGCGCGGTCCAAGACGTCGCCGTCGATATCCGTGCCGGCAGTCCGGCCCGCTATGCCCATGCCGCCGTTGAGCTGTCGGCGGAAACCGCCACGGCGATGTATGTGCCCGAAGGTTTTGCGCACGGGTTTCAGGCGCTTACTGACGATGTCGAGTTGATCTATGTCCATTCGGCCCCCTACGCAGCCGCCGCCGAGGCCGGCCTTCGCCATGACGATCCGGGGCTCGGCATTGCCTGGCCCTTGCCTGTGATCGGGATGTCCGCGCGCGACGCCTCGTTTCCGCTGATTGCGGGTGCGGCGGCATGATGGCATGCAGGCATTGCGGCGGCGCCGATTTCATCCCGTTTCTCGACCTGGGCATGGCGCCGCCCTCCAATTCCTATCTCGAGGCCGGGGATCTTTCGCGACCGGAAAAACGCTATCCGCTGGTCATTCGCACCTGCACGGAATGCTGGCTGACCCAGACCGAGGATTTTGCCGACCGGGAAGAATTCTTCTCCGGCGACTATGCCTATTTCTCCTCGTTTTCCCGCACCTGGCTCGATCACGCCAAGTCCTATGTCGAGGCCATGCGCGGCCGCTTCGGTCTCGGGCAGCAGAGCCTGGTGGCGGAGATCGCCGCCAATGACGGCTATCTGCTGCAATACGTCCAGGCGCTCGGCATCCCCTGCTATGGCGTCGAGCCGACCCATGGCACGGCCGAAGCTGCGCGCGCCAAGGGCATCGACATTGTCGAGGAATTCTTCGGCGTCGCGCTGGCCGAAAGGCTGGCGGGCGAGGGACGGCAGGCCGATCTGATCGCCGCCAACAATGTGCTGGCGCATGTGCCCGACATCAATGATTTCGTGGCGGGTTTCGCAGTCCTGCTCAAGCCCGCCGGCGTGGCCACCTTCGAGTTTCCGCATATCCTCGAGATGGTGCGCGGCAACCAGTTCGATACCGCCTATCACGAGCATTATTCCTATCTGTCGCTGATCGCGGTCGAGCGCATTTTCAGCGCCAACGGGCTCACGGTCTTTGATGTCGGGACCACGCCGCATCATGGCGGCAGCCTCAGGGTCTATGCCTGCCGCACCGATCACCGCGCCCATGCCGTCACCCCGGCAGTGGCGGCGATGCTCGAGACCGAGCGCCAGGCCGGACTGGACGGTGAAACATTCTACGCCGGCTTCCAGGCCAGCGCCGAAGCGGCGCGCGATGCGTTTCGCCGGTTTCTGGACGAGGCGCGCGCGTCAGGGCTCAAGGTCGCCGCCTATGGCGCCGCCGCCAAGGGCAACACGCTTCTCAATTTCGCGGGCGCGACGGCGCGCGATATCGCCTTCGTCGTTGACCGCAACCCGGCCAAGCAGGGGCGTTTCATGCCCGGCTCGCATATTCCGATCGTGGCCGAGGACCATCTCATTTCCGAGCAACCAGACAGGGTGGTGATACTGCCATGGAACATAGAGACAGAAATCAGGACCCAGCTTTCCTGTATCAGCGGCTGGGGTGGACAGTTCGTGACCGCGATCCCGAGGCTGGCGATAAGGCGCTAGGCGACAAGGTTGAAATTGAACTGTCCGAGAAGAAGGATCAAGCCGAACCGGCCGCGTCTCACAAGCCGAATGTCTGAACCCGGCTGGATAGAGGCATAATAAATTATGCCTTGGTCAGGCAAAGGATGACCTCTGCAACGCGGGCCTGAGCCGCGTCATCCATGTCGTGATAGCTCGGCAGGTTGATCGCGCGCGCGGCGATGTCGCGGGCCTTGACGTTTTCGGGGCGGGCTTCGAACATCGGCAGCTCCGATAGCGGCCAGAAGAACACCCGCGCATCGATGTCCGCCGCTTGGAATGCGCTGATCAGCATCTCGCGGGTGACGTGGGTCTCCGGGTCAAACACCACGGTGGGCATCCAGTAGCCATTGGTGGCGCCGTCGGGCTCGGCGTTGAGCGCAATGCCATTGGCTCCGCGAAGCAGCTCACGATACCGCGCCATGATGTGGCGCTTGCCGTCGGTCAGCTCGTTGATGCGTTCCACCTGCGCACAGCCTATCGCCGCGGCGATATTCGACATCTTGAACTTGTAGCCCGTCACCAGCGGGAAGAACTGGCGTGGTTCGTGCACGTCGCGGCCATGATTGGACAGCGTCGTCACGCGGGCAAACAGCGCATCGTCATTGGTCACGAACATGCCGCCTTCGCCGGTGGTCATGGTCTTGGTGCCGTGAAACGAGAACGTCCCGAACGCGCCCATCGATCCCGCCCGCTGGGTCCCCCAGGCCGAGCCGATGGCTTCCGCCGCATCCTCGATCACCGTCACGCCATGGCGGGCGCCGATGTCGAGAAGCCGGTCCATGTCGCACATCGATCCATAGAGATGGACCGCGATGATCGCCTTTGTCCGGGGCGTGATCGCGGCCTCCACCAGTACTGGATCCAGGCACCAGGTGTCCTCCAGAATATCGACCAGAACCGGGGTGGCGCCGAGATGGACGACCGGCGCCACCGACGCGATCCAGTTGCTGTCGGCCAGAATCACCTCATCGCCGGGACCGATGCCAAGTGCGGCCAGCCCCAGATGCAGCGCGCCGGTGCAGCTTGATGTGGCGATAGCGTGGGCGACGCCGAGATGGGCGGCGAAATCGCGCTCCAGCCGGTGGATGTAATCATAGCACCGCGCCCCCCAGCCATTGCGCGCCGCGTCCGTCGCATAGGCGACTTCGAGCTCGGTGATCGAGGGTTTGGTATAGGCGATGCGTCCGGTCATGCAGAAGTTCCAAAGGTCGGTGCATCCGGTCTAGCGCTTTGAGCCTGCGTGGAGATTGCGCCGGCTCAAAAAACCCGTTGGCGGCGGATGAGAATTTCTGGCAAGACGGGTGTCGCCACAGACAGGGGATTCGAGATGCGCACAGTTTATGTCAACGGAGCCTATGTGCCCGAGAATGAGGCCAAGGTCTCGGTGTTTGACCGCGGTTTCCTGTTCGGCGACGGCATCTATGAGGTTGCCTCCGTGCTGGGCGGCAAGCTGATTGATTTCCCCGCCCATATGGCGCGGCTGCACCGTTCGGCGGGTGAACTCGGCATGCGCTTTACCGTCAGCGATGACGATCTGCTGGCGATCCATCGCGAACTGGTCAGCCGCAACAATGTCGATGAAGGCGTGGTCTATCTGCAGATGACCCGCGGCGCGATTGATCGCGAATTCACCTTCGACACCGAAAAACTGACGCCGACGCTGGTGCTGTTTACCCAGAGCCGGGCGCTGATCGACACGGAAGTGGCGAAAAACGGCATGAAGATCGTCTCGATCCCGGATCTGCGCTGGGGCCGCTGCGACATCAAGACGGTGCAGCTGCTCTATTCCTCACTCGGCAAGATGGAAGCCAAGGCCCGCGGCGCCGACGACGCCTGGTTGGTGCGCGACGGGGTGGTGACCGAAGGCACCTCGAACAACGCCTTCATCGTCACAAGCGAGGGCGCGATCATCACAAGGCCGCTTTCGCATTCGATCCTGCCCGGCATCACCCGAGCCGCCTTGATGGCCTATTGCGCGGCAAACGGCACGACGATCGAGGAGCGCGAATTCACCATCGAGGAGGCGAGAGGCGCCGCCGAGGCCTTTATTACCTCGGCCTCTGTCTTCGTCGGACCGGTGATCTCGATTGACGGCGTCGAGATCTCCGGAGGCAAGCCCGGACCGGTGACGCTGGGGCTGAGAAAGACCTATCTCGAGGAAAGCCTCAAGCGCGCGATCTGAGCAAGCGCCGGGCCAGCCTGGCCCGGCTCCCATTGCAGCTCAGACCGATTTGATGGCGCCGCCATCGCAGCGGATCATCGATCCGTTGATGTAGCTTGCCCGCGCGCTGACCAGGAACGCCGCCGCCGCGGCGAATTCCTCGACCGCGCCATAACGGCCAACCGGGATCTGCCCCTGGGCTGCCTTGGCCACATCCTCAAGGCTCTTGCCGGAGCGCTTGGCGTTGGCGGCGTCGAGCTCTTTCAACCGGTCGGTGTCGATCCGTCCGGGCAAGAGCATGTTGAAGGTGACGCCGTCGCCGGCGGTCTCGTTGGCCATCGATTTCGACCAGCCGACCAGTGTCGCCCTCAGCGCATTGGACAGGCCCAGATTGGGGATCGGCTGGATCACCCCGGAGGAGGCAACCGTCAGCACCCGGCCCCAGCCCTGCGCCCGCATGCCCGGCAGAAACCGCGCGGTGATGTCCATGACGCTGAGCACCATGATCTCGAATTGCCTGTGCACCACCGAAAGATCGGCTTCGCTCATGGCGCCGGGCGGCGGCCCGCCGGTGTTGTTGACCAGAATGTCGAGCCCGCCGAATTCGGCCTTGACGGTTTGTTCAAGCAATTCGGGCGTGCCCTTGTCAGACAGATCCGAAACCACGAATTGCGCCTTGCCCGCGCCGCGCCCGTTAATGGCGTTGGCGGCGGCCTCCAGCCGGGCGCCATCGCGGCCGGTGATCAGCATATTGGCGCCCTCCGCCGCAATCGCTTCGGCGATCCCCAGTCCAAGCCCGCGCGACGACGCCAGCACCAAAGCGCGTTTTCCTGTCAATCCAAGATCCATGATGTCTTTCCCTGCTTGCCTGTTGCCTGCTAAAGGCTTGGCGCCATCTGTCCCAAGGGGACATAAAAGGTCAACCCGCCCGAGGTTTCATTCAGGGCGGAGCTCAAGGATACAAGACCATGGTCGAAATCACCATTCCGAAGCCCGATGACTGGCATCTGCATCTGCGCGATGGCGCCATGCTGGAGGGCGTGCTGCCCTATTCGGCCCGCGATTTCGCCCGCGCCATCATCATGCCCAACCTGATGCCGCCGGTGGTGACACGCGCCGATGCGCAGGCCTATCGCGACCGCATCATGGCGGCGCTGCCGGAGGACATGGATTTCACGCCGCTGATGACGCTCTATCTGACCGAGGGCACCGACGCGGCCGATGTGGCGAGCGCCCATGCCTCGGGCCTGGTGACCGCCGTCAAGCTCTATCCCGCCGGGGCAACCACCAATTCGAACTCCGGCGTCCGCGATCTTGCCAAGGTCATGCCGGTGCTCGAGAAGATGGCGGAGATCGGCATGCCGCTCTGCATCCATGGCGAAGTCACCGATCCGGCGGTCGATATCTTCGACCGCGAGGCGGTGTTCATCGAGACCGTGCTCGATCCGCTGCGGCGGCAGGTGCCGGAGCTCAAGATCACGCTGGAGCATGTCACCACATCCGATGGCGTCGACTATGTGTTGGCGGCGGACGCAAACCTCGCCGGCAGCATCACAACCCATCATCTGATGATCAACCGCAACGCCATTCTCGCTGGCGGTATCAAACCGCATTACTATTGCCTGCCGGTGGCCAAGCGCGAAAGCCATCGGCTGGCGCTGCGCAAGGCGGCGATTTCGGGCGACAAACGCTTTTTCCTCGGCACAGATTCAGCCCCGCATGTCGACCCGCTGAAGGAATGCGCCTGCGGCTGCGCCGGCATTTTCACCTCGATCAACACGCTGTCCTGTCTCGCCCATGTCTTCGAGGAGGAAGGGGCGCTCGATAAATTGGCAGGCTTCACGAGCCTCAACGGTCCGGCCTGGTACGGGCTTCCGGTCAACAGCGAGACGGTGACACTGGTCAAGCGCGAGGCGCCGGTCAGCTGGCCCGCCAAGATCTACACCGGCGACGGGCCGGTGACCGTGTTCGATCCGCTTTTGCCCATCCACTGGGAAGTTGCCTGAAAGCCTTTCAAGCTGGATGTGAAGCTGGTATTCGGATCGCCAAGAAACGGGGCGGCTCGCGCGAGACCGGCCCGGTCGTTCGAGCTGGGAGCGCTGCCGATGTTTTCCAACACCTTTCCCGAAAAGGCGAAAATCGCCGACCTCGTCGCCAGTCAGCTTCTGGAAATCAAGGCGGTGCATTTCAATGCAGCCCAGCCCTATACGCTCGCCTCGGGGATGAAGAGCCCGGTCTATATCGATTGCCGCAAGCTGATTTCCTATCCGCGCATCCGTTCGGCGGTGATGGATTTCGCTGCCGCCACCATCCTGTCGGAAGCGGGCTTCGAGCAGTTCGATTGCATCGCCGGTGGCGAGACGGCCGGCATCCCCTTCGCCGCCTTCCTGGCCGAACGGCTGGGATTGCCGATGATCTATGTCCGCAAGAAGCCCAAGGGCCACGGCCGCAACGCCCAGATCGAAGGCGAATTGCCGGAAGGCTCGCGGGTGCTGGTGATCGAGGACCTGACCACGGCGGGCGGTTCGATGTTCACCTTCATCGACGCCATCCGCGCCGCTGGATGCACGGTCGAGCACGGCATCGCATTGTTTTATTACGGCATATTTGACGAGGCCGAGAAGCGCTTCGCGGCTGGCAATGTCGAGCTGCATTATCTCGCCACCTGGCGCGATGTGCTGGCGGCGGCAACAAACAAGCGGGCTTTCGATCCGGCGACGCTCAAATCGGTTGCAGCCTTTCTCGATGCGCCGCTGAAATGGTCCGGCGAGCATGGCGGCGTCTCCGAGCTGCCGGGACAATGAATGCAAGCCGGCCCGGCCGGCGAGGGGAGGATACGGGGATGATCATCTGTTGTGGCGAAGCGCTCATCGACATGCTGCCGCGCCAGACGACTGAGGGCGAGGACGCCTTCGCCCCCTATGCCGGCGGCTCGGTGTTCAACACGGCCATCGCGCTCGGCCGTCTCGGCGTCGACACCGGCTTCTTCACCGGCCTGTCCTCCGACATATTCGGCGACATGCTGCGCCAGACACTGACCGACAGCAGCGTCGATCACAGCCCCTGCGCCACGCTTGATCTTCACACCACACTTGCCTTCGTTCGCCTGGTGAATGGTCAGGCGACCTACGCGTTCTTCGATGAGAATACCGCCGGCCGCATGATCACCGAGGCGCATCTGCCGGTGCTTGGCGATGAGGTGGAGGCGATGCATTTTGGCGGCATCAGCCTGATTCCCAATCCGTGCGGCGCGACTTACGAACTGCTGATGGCGCGCGAAAAAGACAGGCGGGTGATGTGGCTCGATCCCAATATCCGCCGCGGCTTCATCACCGACGCCGCGGCCCACCGCGCCCGCATCGACCGCATGATCTCGATGAGCGACATCCTCAAGCTCTCCGACGAGGATCTGGACTGGTTCGACATGGGCGGCATCGACGCGGCCGCCGACTACTGGCTCGAGCGGGGGCCGAAACTGGTGATGATGACGCAGGGCGCCAAGGGCGCCATCGGCATCACCGCAGGCCATCGCGTTGAAGTCACAGGGCAAAAGGTGACCGTTGCCGACACTGTCGGCGCGGGCGACACCTTCAACGCCGGGGTGCTGACCTCTCTCAAACGGGATGGCTGCCTGAGCAAGGATGGTATCTCCAGCCTTACTGAACAGCAGATCCGCAACGCGCTCGGCCTGGGAGCCAGGGCCGCGGCGGTGACTGTCTCGCGGCCCGGCGCCAATCCGCCCTGGGCCAGTGAAATCGGTCTTTAGCTGCCGCGCATCTCGCGAATGGTCGACGCCAGCATCAGCGTCGAGCTGTCATGGCCCTCGCCGTCGCTTTCGCCCTTGACCACCGGCAACAGCGCGGTCGCCAGTTCCTTGCCGAGCTCGACGCCCCACTGATCAAACGCGTTGATGCCGAAGATCTGCGCCTCGACGAACACCCGGTGCTCGTACAGCGCGATCAGCCGGCCAAGCGAAAACGGCGTCAGCCGGTCATGCACCAGCGTGATCGACGGCCGGTTGCCGGCAAACGTCTTGTGCGGCGCAAGCCGCTCGGCATCAGCTTCCGAAACGCCATTGGCAAGCAGTTGCGCGCGGGCCTCTTCGGTGCTGCGGCCGCGCATCAGCGCTTCCGATTGCGCCAGGCAATTGGCGATCAGCAACTCGTGCTGATGCTTGAGAGCGGGCTCATGCCCGTTGGCGGCGATCATGAACTCGACCGGGATGACGTCGGTTCCCTGATGCAGGAGCTGGAAAAACGCGTGCTGGCCATTGGTGCCCGGCTCGCCCCAGACGATGGGGCCGGACGCGGTGGCAAGCGGTTCGCCGTCGATGCCCATCGATTTGCCGTTTGATTCCATGTCGAGCTGCTGCAGATAGGCCGGAAACCGGGACAGCCGCTGCTCATAGGGGATGATCGCGCGGCTGGGATAGTTGCACGCCAGCCGGTGCCAGACCCCGATCAGGCCCAGCAGCATGGGCAGGTTTTCGCGCAGCGGCGCCGCCTTGAAATGCGCGTCCATGGCGCGGGCGCCGGCAAGGAACGCGCTGAAATCGTCCCGGCCGATGGCAAGCATCAGCGGCAGGCCAATGGCCGACCACAGCGAATAGCGGCCGCCAACCCAATCCCAGAACCCGAAGACGCGGGCCGGGTCGAGTCCGAAGCGGCCGACCTTGTCGAGCGCCGTCGAGACAGCCGCGAAATGCCGCGCCACCGCGCTTTCGCCGAGTCTGGAGACGATGAAGTCGCGCGCGGTGGCGGCATTGGTCATGGTCTCGATGGTGGTGAAGGTCTTCGACGCGACAATGATCAGCGTCGTCTCCGGGTCAAGGCCTGCAAGCGTGTCCGTGATATGCGCGCCGTCGACATTGGAGACAAAATGCAGGCGCGGGCCGTCGTGATAGGGCGCGAGCGCCAAGGTCGCCATCACCGGCCCGAGATCGGAGCCGCCGATGCCGATATTGACCACATCGGTGAAGGCCTTGCCGGTGGCGCCGACAATCGTGCCGTCGCGCACGCCATCGGAGAAATCTCCCATCGCGCCCAGCACCGCGTGAACCTGCGGCACCACATTCTCGCCGTCAACGCGGATGTCGGCGTCCGGGGCGGCGCGCAAGGCCGTGTGCAGCACGGCGCGGCCTTCGGTTAAATTGATCGCTTCGCCCGCAAACATCCGGTCGCGCTGGGTCTCAACGCCCGCCGCCTGCGCCAGCTCGCCCAGCAGCGTCAGCGTGGCGTCATTGACCGCGCATTTGGAGAAATCCATGCGCAAATCGTCGAGCCCGACGGTGTAGCGCCGGGCGCGGCCCGGATCGGCCGAAAACGCCGCCCGCAAGTCTGGGACTGCATCGCTGTCGCGGTGGGACTTGAGGCGGGACAGGGCCAGGGAAACGCTTTTCGACACGGGACGGGCCTCCAGGTTGGACTGTCCACCTATGCGGAAAGGCCCGCCGGAAATCAAGTTTCCAGCGGGCCTCTTGGGTTCAATCCGGCAATGCAGCTTCTAGTCGCGCAATTCGCGGCGGAGGATCTTGCCGACATTTGTCTTCGGCAGTTCATCCTTGAACACCACGATTCTGGGCCGCTTGTAGTTGGTCAGTCCGGTGGCGCAATGGGCCTTGACATCGGCCTCGGTGAGGTTGGGATCCTTGCGGACGATGAACAGCTTCACCGCTTCGCCGGAATGCTCATCCGGCACCGCGATCGCCGCCGCCTCGAGAATGCCCGGATGCGACACCGCAAACTCCTCGACTTCGTTGGGATAGACATTGAAGCCCGAGACAAGGATCATGTCCTTCTTGCGGTCGACGATCTTGGTGTAGCCCGCCGCATCCATGAAGCCCATGTCGCCCGAGCGGAAATAGCCGTCCGCCGACATCACTTTTTCGGTCTCGTCGGGGCGGTTCCAGTAGCCCGCCATCACTTGCGGCCCCTTGATGCAGATCTCGCCGACTTCGCCAAGCGGCACGGATTTGCCGTCCTCGTCGCGGATGTCGATATAGGTCGAGGGCAGCGGCAGGCCGATGGTGCCTGAAAAATCATCGGCGTCGAACCGGTTGGCGGTCGCCACCGGCGATGTCTCGGACAGGCCATAGCCTTCCGAAATCACGCAGCCGGTCAATTGCTTCCAGCGGTCCGCCACCGGACGCTGCACCGCCATGCCGCCGCCAAGCGTCAGCAACAGCGGCTTGAAATTGAGTTTCTGGAAATCCTCATTGTTCAACAATGCGTTGAACAGCGTGTTGAGGCCGGGAAACACGTGGAACTCATATTTCTGCAGCTCCTTGACGAAGCCCGGAATGTCGCGCGGATTGGGGATCAGGATGTTGTGGGCGCCCTGGGCCATGCCCATCAGCGCATTCACCGTCAGCGCGAAGATGTGATACAGCGGCAATGCGCAGACATAGACCAGAACCTCGGGCCTCGGCTTCTTGATGAAGGCGGCCGGCAGCCACAGGTCGTTCTGCGCCGCGTTGGAAAGCACGTTGGAATTAAGCAGCGTCGCGCCCTTGGACACGCCCGTGGTGCCGCCGGTATATTGCAGAAACGCCACGTCGGTGGGTTTCGACTGAGCCGGTCTGAAGGTTTTGTCCTTGCCCGCGGCCACCGCCGCCTTGAAACTGACATGGCCCGGCAGTGACCATTCCGGCACCAGTTTCTTGACCTTGCGGACGACGAAATTGACCAGATGGCCCTTCAGCCCCATAAGATCGCCCATGGTCGCCACGCAGACATGCTTGATGTCAGTCCTGGCGACGACCTGCTGCAGGGTGATGGCGAAATTTTCCAGGATGATGATGGCCTTGGCGCCGGAATCCTTGAGCTGGTGTTCGAGTTCGCGCGGGGTGTAGAGCGGATTGACATTGACCACCGCGTAACCGGCGCGCAGCACGGCCGCCATGGTGACCGGCATCTGCAGGATATTCGGCATCATCACGGCAACCCGGTCACCCTTCTCGAGCCCGAGCGATTGCAGCCAGGCGCCCATCGATGTCGACAGCCGCTCCATCTCGGAATAGGTGATGGTCTTGCCCATGCAGGTATAGGCCGGCCGGTCGGCGAACCGCTTGAAGGAATCCTCAATCAGCGCCGCAACCGATGCATAGGCCAGGGGCGCGATGTCAGCCGGCGTTTCGGGCGGATAGGATGGCAGCCAAATCCGGTCGGCGGCAGCAGTGTTGGTCATGTCTCTCACTCCCTCATGTCTTCGGATGTCAGAACGCTGGTCTGCCGCGCCGGGCTCCTCTTCCCCGCATCCGTCTTGGAAAAAGATTTAAAGTGACCCCGTGAGGGTTGCAATAGCTTCCCTTCACGTAAGCGTCACCTTTTTGACCACTGAAGCCCGTGGCTTTCGCAAAATTGAGCCTTCCGGCGTTTCGCGGTTCAGTCCTTGAACGCGGCAAGGCCCTCTCCGACGATGCTCTCATCCAGGTCCCCGATCGCGCCCTTGTCCTTGCCGGCATAGGGAAGTTTGGTCAGCAATGTGCGGATGACGTTGATGCGGGCGCGGCGTTTGTCATTGGCGCGCACCACGGTCCAGGGCGCATGCTCCGAATCGGTCTCCCTCAGCATCAGATCGCGCATCTGGGTGTAATCATCCCATTTGCTCAGGCTGGCGATATCCATGGGGGACAGTTTCCATGACTTGAGCTTGCTGTGGCGGCGGTCATGAAACCGCTTGAGCTGCATCTCGCGGCCAATATTGAGCCAGAACTTGAACAGGTAAATCCCTTCCTTCACCGGCATCCGCTCGAAAGACGGCGTCTCCTCGAGAAAATGCTGATGCTGTTCGGGCGTGCAAAACCCCATTACCGGCTCGACGCCCGCCCGGTTGTACCAGGAACGGTCAAACATCACGAATTCGCCTGATGTGGGAAAATGGTCGATATAGCGCTGATAATACCATTGCCCGCGCTCGGTCTCGGTTGGCTTGGGCAGGGCGACAATGCGCGCCGAGCGTGGATTCATGTAGGCCCGTGTCGCCCCGATCGAACCGCCCTTGCCGGCGGCGTCGCGGCCCTCAAACAGCGCAATGACGCGATTGCCGGTTTCACCCAGCCAGGTCTGCACCTTGACCAGTTCGATCTGCAGCGCCTCCAGCGTGTCCTCATACTCATCCCAGTCGAGTTTTTTCTTGTGGGGATAGTTGTCGGAGGAGAAGGCGTTGTCCTTTACCCAGTCCGGCAGTTCCGGGTCATCGATGTCGAAAACCCGTTGCTTGCCGTCGATGTCGAGCGTGACGGCCCTGCTTTTCTGACTACCCATCCTGTGCTCCTTTGAAGCCGCTCTTCATGCGCGATGCGAATCGATGACATGGCGCATCGAAACCTCGCGGCGGTGAAATATCCGATGTCCTGACATAGCAGTCCTGAGTCAAAACGATAAGCATGCACTGCGATCGCGCCAGCAAGCGGCGCTGTTGGATTGGTCCACGCAGACTCAGCCCGGATGGATCATGTCTTCGGGGCGGACGATGCGGTCATAGTCCTCCGCCGTGACGAACCCCGCCTTCAGCGCCTCCTCGCGCAATGTCGTGCCGTTCTGGTGCGCGGTCTTGGCGATCTTGGCGGCATTGTCATAGCCGATTGTCGGCGCAAGCGCGGTGACAAGCATCAGCGAGCGGTTCAATGCCGCCTTGATGTTGTCTTCGCGCGCCTCGATGCCGGTCACACAATTGTCGGTGAAGGACATGCAGGCATCACTGAGCAATTGCACCGACTGCAGGAAATTGTAGGCCATCACCGGATTGTAGACATTGAGCTCGAAATGACCCTGGCTGCCGGCGAAACTCAGCGCCGCATGGTTGCCGAACACCTGCACGCAGACCTGTGTCATCGCCTCGCACTGGGTCGGGTTGACCTTGCCAGGCATGATCGACGATCCCGGCTCGTTCTCCGGCAGCGCCAGTTCGCCCAGGCCGGAACGGGGCCCCGAGCCAAGGAAGCGGATGTCATTGGCGATCTTGAACAGCGCGGCGGCGCAGGCGTTGATGGCGCCGTGCGAAAACACCATGGCGTCATGCGCCGCGAGCGCCTCGAACTTGTTGGGCGCGGTGACGAAGGGAAGCCCGGTGATGTCCGCGATGCGCCCGGCAACCAGCTCGGCGAAACCTTCCGGCGCATTCAAGCCGGTGCCGACCGCCGTGCCGCCTTGCGCCAGTTCGTAAAGCCCGGGCAGCGTCAGTTCGATACGCTTCATCGACGAGGCGACCTGCGCGGCATAGCCGCCGAATTCCTGGCCGAGCGTCAGCGGCGTCGCGTCCTGGGTATGGGTGCGGCCGATCTTGATGATGGAAGCGAAATCCTTCGCCTTCTGGTCGAGCGCCGCGTGCAGATGTTTTAATGCCGGCAGCAGGCTCCGCACGGTCTGCTCCGCGCAGGCAATGTGCATCGCCGTCGGATAGGTGTCATTGGACGATTGGCTCATGTTGACGTGGTCATTGGGATGCACCGGCTTCTTCGATCCCATCGTGCCGCCCATCATTTCGATGGCCCGGTTCGAGATCACCTCATTGGCGTTCATGTTGGACTGCGTGCCCGACCCGGTCTGCCAGACGACGAGCGGGAAATGCTGATCGAGCTTGCCGTCTATCACCTCCTGGGCCGCCGCCACGATCGCCGCGCCGAGCTTCGGATCAAGCCGGCTCAAGCGCATGTTGGCCTCCGCGGCGCCGCGCTTGACGACGCCGAGCGCGCGAACGACCGAAATCGGCTGCTTTTCCCAGCCGATCCTGAAATTGCCAAGCGAGCGCTGCGCCTGCGCCCCCCAATATTTGTCGGACGGCACCTCGATCGGGCCAAAGCTGTCGGTCTCGGTGCGCGTGCTGGTCATCATTGTCATCCTGGTTCAATCAATCACGGGCCAATCATCGGCGGGCAGCCCTTCTTCAAGAAAGGGCCACATCGTCATTGTGATTTCAAGCAGTGCAGGTAAACAAGAGGCCAAATCAGCCAATATTGAACACCAGGAGTGTACAGGCACATGGTCGGGATCAGGCAGGACGTGACGACTGAAGCGCCGGCCGCCAACGGTCTGGCCGCCCGGGTCAAGGCTATGGCGCGACCTCTTGGGGTCGGATCGGTGATCGCGCTCGCCGCGGTTCCCGCCGGACTGGAGCCATGGCAGGCGATGGTCGGTTATGGCGCGTTTGCCGCGGCCATGCTGGCCTGGCCTTCCGGCGGGGAGGCGAAGAAGTCGCGCGCCAAGAGCCAGGCGGACAAGGCGGCGCATCTCGATTTTGCCGTGGTGGAAGCGCTGGATCTGCCGGCAATCGTGTTCGATCAGGAAACACTGGTTATCCGGCAGAACTCGGCCGCACGATCGCTTATCGGAGCCTATCCGGACCGGGCGACGCTGTCGGCGCGGATCCGCTCGCCGGCCATTCTCGATCTGGTTGCCCGGGTATTGGAGCGCGGCGTGGCCGAAAGCGTCGAGCACGCCGAGCGGGTTCCCTCCGAGCGCTGGCATGAGGTCCGGGTCGCCCGGGTGGCGGGTCATCCGGACGACGCTCAGCGGCTCTATGTAATGACATTCCGGGATCTGACCGAGGCCCGCCGCATGGACCGGATGCGGACCGATTTTGTCGCCAACGCCAGCCATGAGCTCAGAACCCCGCTCGCCTCGCTGATGGGGTTCATCGAGACCATGCAGGGACCGGCGCGCAATGATGAGGCCGCGCGCACCCGGTTTTTCGGCATCATGCTGGAACAGGCGCAGCGAATGGCGCGCCTGATTGATGACCTTCTGTCCCTGTCGCGGCTCGAGATGCGGGCGCATGTCGCCCCCGAGGGCGAGGTCAATCTTCACCGCGTCCTCGCCCATGTGGTCGACACGCTGAAGCCGATGGCCGGCGACCTCGGCGTCACCATCGATATGACCCTGCCGGACCAGCCGGTCATTGTCACCGGCGACGTCGATGAACTGATCCAGGTTTTCTCCAATCTGATCGAGAATGCCTGCAAATACGGCCAGGCCGGCAAGCGCGTGCTGATAACCGTCGCCAACCCCGATGCGGAAGGCGCGCAAGTCACGGTCCAGGATTTCGGTCCCGGCATCGCCAAGGAACATGTTCCGCGCCTCACCGAGCGGTTCTACCGCGTCGATGTGGAAACCAGCAGGGCCAAGAAGGGCACCGGACTGGGATTGGCGATCGTCAAGCACATTCTCGCCCGGCACCGGGCCAGGCTGGTGGTCAAGTCGGCTCCGGGGGAGGGATCGGCCTTCACTGTCAAATTCAGCCGCGCAGAACCGGCAAAAACGACATACAACAAAGAAATATATCAATAAAAACAATAGGATAAAATGTCATAAAACAGTGATGTAATTGTCATAAAACGGAATCTCGAAGGGCCTAGAAAGAGGCAGCCTTAGCTGGCTGACACCTGGGTCCTGCAAAAGGGCCTTGCCACCCTGACCCATGACGGGAGATTCTCTATGAACGCACTCAAATTCGCCGCTGCCGCACTCGTGGCTTCCACGGCTTTCGCCGGCGCCGCTGTCGCTCGCGACCAGATCCAGATGGCTGGTTCTTCCACCGTCCTTCCTTACGCTTCCATTGTCGCGGAAGCTTTCGGCGAGAACTTCAGCTTTCCCACTCCAGTCGTTGAATCCGGCGGTTCGGGCGCCGGTCGCAAGAAGCTTTGCGAAGGTGTTGGCGAGAACACCATCGACATCGCCAATTCGTCTTCGCGTATCAAGCAGTCCGACATTGACCTTTGCGCCACAAACGGCGTGACCGAAATCCAGGAAGTCCGTATTGGTTACGACGGCATCGTCTTTGCGTCCGACATCAACGGCGTGACCTTCGCTTTCACCCCTGCCGATTGGTATAACGCCCTCGCCGCCAAGGTGGTGAAGGACGGCGCGCTCGTCGACAATACGGCCAAGACCTGGGCTGACGTCAACCCGGATCTGCCTGCTCAGGACATCCTCGCATTCATCCCCGGCACCAAGCACGGCACGCGTGAAGTGTTCGACGAAAACGTGCTTACGGCTGGCTGCGAAGCTACCGGCGCACATGAGGCGTTCAAGGCTGCTGGCGACGAAAAGGCCAAGGGCTGCACCGCCCTGCGCACCGACGGCGTGTCGGTCGACATCGATGGCGATTATACCGAAACGCTCGCCCGCATCGATGCCAACAAGAACGCAATTGGCGTGTTTGGCCTGTCGTTCTACCAGAACAACACCGACAAGCTTCAGGTTGCCACCATGTCGGGCGTGGTTCCGTCGACCGAAACCATCGCTTCCGGCGAATATCCGGTTTCGCGTCCGCTGTACTTCTACGTCAAGAACGCCCATCTGGACGTGATCCCTGGCCTGCAGGAATATGTCGAGTTCTTCGTGTCGGACGAAATTGCAGGTCCTGACGGCCCGCTGGCCGCCTATGGCCTCGTATCGGACCCGGAACTGGCCAAGACGCAGGAAATGGTGAAGAACCGCACCCCGATGGCTGCGCTCAACTAAGCCGTTTGACATCTACAAGGGCGGCGCTTTCAGCGCCGCCCTTCCTCGCAATCAGGGCAAATGTGACATGACTCCCAGTGTTATCGTACTCATCGTGCTCGGGCTGGCTGTTGCCGGCTATTTTCTTGGCCGGCAACGTGCGCTGAAGACATCCATGCGGGATGGTTTGAAACTGCATTCGTTGCCCGCCTATCATGGACAGACGGTTGCCCTGTTTGTTGCAGTTCCCGCGCTTTTCCTGCTGGGCGCATGGCTTTTCCTGCAGCCGGTCCTGATCGAGGGCAGCATATCCGGAAAGATTCCTGACAGCGCTGTTCCGGACGGCGGGGCAAGGAGCCTTGTCATGGTCGACGTGCGCAGGATCGCCGATGGTCTGAACCTTGTCATCGCCCAGGGCAATGTGTCCGAAGACGAGCTCACCGATATGCGGGCCGATTTCACCAATGTCCGCGCACGGCTTGCCAGTGTCGGCGTGGCGCTCGGGTCAGACGTGTCGCCGGTGGTGTTCGAGGCCGCAAAAGAATACCGCAGCATTGAACGCACAACATCATTCATTCGAAACATAGCTGTTCTTGTCACCGCACTGGGTTTCGCGCTCTGGTCCTTAAGGCGTATCCAGCCGCGTTTGCGCGCTCGCAACATCAGTGAGACCTTCGTCACGGCACTGTTGATGGGCTCCTCCCTGGTCGCCATTCTGACGACTGTTGGCATCGTCGGTTCCCTTCTTTTCGAATCGATCGAATTCTTCAAAATGTATCCGGCGGCGGACTTTTTCCTGTCTACGACCTGGAACCCGCAATTCCGCGGCGGTTCGGATCTTGGTTTCCTGCCGCTTCTCTGGGGTACGATTTATGTCTCTTTTGTAGCCTTGGCGCTGGCTGTCCCGGTCGGTCTGATGATTGCGATCTATCTTGCGGAATATGCGGGCAGTTCGCTGCGCAGTTTCGCCAAGCCCGCCATCGAGGTGCTCGCCGGCATTCCGACCATCGTCTATGGCCTTTTCGCGCTCATTACAGTTGGTCCTTTCCTCCGCGACTGGATCGCCCAGCCTCTGGGCTTGGGAACGTCGTCGTCCTCGGTCATGACTGCGGGCCTCGTCATGGGGATCATGCTGATCCCGTTCATTTCGTCGCTGTCGGACGACATTATCAACGCGGTGCCGCAGGCGATGCGGGACGGCTCCTATGGCCTCGGCGCGACAAAATCAGAAACCATCAAGCAGGTGATCCTGCCCGCCGCGCTGCCTGGAATTGTCGGCGCTTTCCTGCTGGCCGCCAGCCGCGCCATCGGTGAGACCATGATCGTGGTGATGGGCGCTGGCGCATCCGCCCGCCTCGACATGAACCCTTTCGAGGCCATGACGACCATTACAGTGAAGATCGTAAGCCAGCTGACCGGGGATACCGAATTTGCAAGCCCTGAAACGCTGGTGGCCTTCGCGCTTGGCCTGACGCTCTTTGTTTTCACCCTCTGCCTGAACATTCTGGCGCTTTACATCGTGCGCAAATATCGGGAGCAGTACGAATGACCGAAGCCACAGCCGATAGCCCAGCGGCCACAGGCAGCACGAAAAGCGGGTCGCTTTTTAAAGCTGGAGCGCGCACCCGCAAGCGCCATGCATCCGAACGGCGATTCCGACTGATGGGCCTGTCGGCTGTCATTTTCGGCATCCTCGCCCTTGTCGGCTTGATGACATCCATCCTTTCAAATGGCCTTTCGTCGTTTCAACAGACCTATGTGACGATGGATGTTTTCCTCGATCCTGCCAAGCTCGACAAAGGCGGAAACCTGGATCCGGCGGATCTCGAGAAGATCACTACCTTTACGATACAGCCGCTCATCCAGACCGCGATGCAGAAGACGCTGGAAGAGCTCGGAATCGCAGCCGAGGGGGTCAATGCCAAGCAGGCCTTCGACCTTATATCCAAGGAGGCGCCCGGCGAACTACGCCGCTACATTCTTGCTGATCCGACACGGATCGGCAAAACCGTATCCTTCGATTTGCTCGCGTCAGGGCGTATCGATGGTTACTACAAGGGCCGCGTGACCATGGAATCCGCCGCGCTCGACAGCAATGTCTCGCCCGAGCAATTGATGTTGGCCGACAAGCTCAAGCAGGCCGGTATTCTGGAAGCGAGATTCAATTGGTCTTTTTTCACCGCGCCGGATGCCTCTGACACTCGACCGGAGGCCGCCGGGCTGGGGGTCGCCATCCTCGGTTCGGCCTACATGATGATGATTGTGCTGGTGCTGGCGCTGCCGATTGGAGTTGCAGCGTCCATCTATCTTGAAGAATTTGCGCCGCAAAACCGGTGGACCGACCTGATCGAGGTCAATATTTCCAACCTGGCCGCCGTTCCGTCAATCGTGTTCGGCATCCTCGGTCTGGCGATCTTCATCAATTTTGTCGGGCTGCCGCAGTCCGCACCCATTGTCGGCGGGCTTGTTCTGACCCTGATGACCTTGCCGACGATCATCATCGCGACGCGGTCTGCGCTGAAGGCGGTGCCGCCATCGATCAACGATGCGGCGCTCGGGATTGGCGCATCGAAAATGCAGGCGATTTTTCATCACATTCTGCCGCTGGCCGCGCCGGGCATCCTGACCGGCACGATTATCGGTCTGGCGCAGGCGCTCGGCGAAACCGCCCCTCTGCTGCTGATCGGCATGGTGGCCTTCGTTCGCGAGTATCCCGGTGCGCCGCCGGAGGGCTTTTTCGATCCGGCTTCGGCCTTGCCTGTTCAGGTCTACAACTGGACACAGCGCGGTGATCCGGCCTTTGTCGAGCGGGCCTCGGGCGCCATCATCGTTCTGCTGATTTTCCTTGTCATCATGAACGCGGTCGCCATCTTGCTGCGCCGCCGTTTTGAGCGTCGCTGGTAGACCGCGGCTGTTGCATTTGAAACCACCAAGCCCTGAGTATACTGAAATTGTTGAAGGGAAGACGGAGATGAACATCATGTCTGAAGCGGTTACTGAGAAGGCGGTCGACGCGGCGATAAAGGAAACCGCAATCAAGATGCGTGGTACCGATGTCAGCGTCTTCTACGGCGAAAAGCAGGCGCTGTTTGATGTCAATCTCGATGTGCGCAGGAACAACGTGACGGCGTTGATCGGTCCCTCGGGCTGCGGCAAGTCAACCTATCTTCGCTGCCTGAACCGTATGAACGACACCATCGATATCTGCAGGGTAACGGGCAATATCACGCTTGACGGTGAAGACATCTACGATCCGAAGATCGATGTCGTGGAACTGCGGGCGCGGGTCGGTATGGTGTTTCAGAAGCCCAATCCGTTTCCGAAGTCGATTTATGAAAACATAATCTATGGACCGCGTATTCACGGCCAGGTCTCCACGCGCGCCGAGATGGATGAAATCGTTGAGTCCAGCCTCCGCAAGGCCGCGATCTGGGAAGAGGTCAAGGACCGCCTTCAGGAGCCCGGAACCGGTCTCTCCGGCGGCCAGCAGCAGCGGCTTTGCATCGCCCGCGCCATCGCCGTCAGCCCGGAAGTGATCCTGATGGATGAACCCTGTTCGGCGCTTGACCCGATCGCCACGGCGAAGGTCGAGGAACTGATCGACGAACTTCGGGTCAACTTCACCATCGTCATCGTCACCCACTCGATGCAGCAGGCCGCCCGCGTGTCGCAGCGCACGGCGATGTTCCATCTGGGCAATCTTGTCGAGGAAGGTCCCACCGACAAGATGTTCACCAATCCGGACACCAAACTGACCCAGGATTACATCACCGGCCGCTTCGGCTGATACGACCGCCCCTCGGTATCGCGATTACAGGATTGAAGGATCAGATCATGCCCGAAGCCCATACAGTAACCTCCTATGATGACGAACTCCGCTATCTTGTGCGCCGCCTGTCGGAAATGGGCGGCATCGCCGAGCGCATGGTCGCCGATTCCGTTGCAGCCTTGGTCAATGCCGATACGGCGCTGGCCCAGCGGGTGATCTCGGAAGACCTGCTGCTCGACAGTGGCGAGCGCGAAATCTACGACAAGGCGGTGGTGCTGATCGCCAAGCGCCAGCCGATGGCTTCCGATCTGCGCGAAGTCATCGGATCGATCCGGATCGCCTCCGATCTCGAGCGTGTCGGGGACCTGGGCAAGAACATCGCCAAGCGGGTGATCGCTGTTCACACCATGGCGCAACCGCGCAAATTGGTGCGCGGCCTTGAGCATCTGGCCGAACTGGCGCTGACCCAGCTCAAGGAAGTGCTTGATGCGTTCGCGACACGCTCGCCGTCGCTGGCAAACACAATCCGTGAGCGCGACGAGGAAATCGACGCCATCTACACCTCCTTGTTCCGCGAATTGCTGACATACATGATGGAAGATCCGCGCAACATCACCGCGTGCACCCATCTGCTGTTCTGCGCAAAGAACATCGAGCGCATTGGCGATCACGCCACCAATATCGCCGAAACGGTCTATTATGTCGCCACCGGCGAGCAGTTTGCCACCGACCGGCCAAAGGACGACGACACCGCCACCATGATCGCGCCCGCTCCGGGTTCGGCCTGACGGCGCGGGGAGTTAACACACCATGGCGATGAGTCCGCGCATTACAGTGGTTGAGGACGAAGAGGCGCTTTCGGTGCTGCTTCGTTACAATCTGGAAGCCGAAGGCTATGACGTTGACACCGTGCTGCGCGGCGACGAGGCCGAGATCCGGCTGCAGGAGCGTGTTCCGGATCTCTTGATCCTCGACTGGATGCTGCCCGGGATCTCCGGCATCGAGCTGTGCCGGCGTTTGCGCGCGCGGCCGGAAACCGAGCGGCTGCCGATCATCATGCTGACCGCGCGCGGCGAGGAAAGCGAGCGCGTGCGCGGGCTTGCAACCGGCGCCGACGATTATGTGGTCAAGCCGTTTTCCACCCCCGAACTGCTGGCGCGGGTCAGGGCGATGCTGCGCCGCGCCCGGCCGGAAGTCATTTCCACGCTCCTGAAGGTCGGCGACATCGAGCTGGACCGCGAAACCCATCGTGTCCGCCGGCGCGGCCGCGACGTCAAGCTGGGACCGACCGAATTCAGGCTTCTCGAATATCTGATGAGCTCGCCTGGCCGGGTCTACTCGCGCGCGCAATTGCTCGATGGCGTCTGGGGCCATGATGTCTATGTCGACGAACGAACCGTCGATGTGCATGTCGGCCGATTGCGCAAGGCGGTCAATCTGTCGGGCATGCGCGACACCATCCGCACGGTGCGGGGCGCCGGCTATTCGATCGAAAGCTGAGGCGGGCGTTATCCTGGCATCAACGTGCCGATTGAGTACGGTCTTTCCTCGGCCCGTTCCTGCATGACGCGGGTCATGCGGCTCATCAGCGATTGCTCCACCTCGATAGCTTCTTCCGTGTCACCATCCGGGACCGGACCCGTGGCGCGAGCGCAAAAAAAGCCCGGATCATGGATCCGGGCTTGCCTGTTTCGGTGCAGTGCTGATCAGCGGGCGCGCTTGCGCTCGCTCGACGGCTGGAACGCCAGTTTGGCGTGGTAGCCGCAATAGGGCGACGCGTCGCCTGAATCATTGCCGCAGAAATGAAAGCCTTCCTGCAGCGGATCGCCAAGCGGCCATTTGCAGGTCCGTTCCGAAAGCTCGATCAGCGACAGACGCCGTGAAATCGGCACGACAACGTCGTCGTGCGACCGCATGTCGATACTTTCGACGGCCACGACATCGAGGTCTTCTTTCAGCGCCGCTCCGCCGCTTGAGCGGCTCATGGTGCGGGTGGTCTGTGTCGCGGTGCGACCGGCATAATTGGGTGCGCGCGGCGCAGCAGTCGTGCGCTTGGTCCGCGCGGCCGCCTGTCCGCCGCTCTTGGCCCTGCCCGGAAGGTTCAGGCGATGCACCTTGCCGATAACCGCATTGCGGCTGACGCCGCCCAATTGCGCGGCAATCTGGCTCGCGCTGAGCCCGTCCGCCCATAATTTCGTGAGTCTTTCAACCCGTTCATCAGTCCAGTTCATGCCATGGTCTCCGTGTGCCCCGTGCCCCGGGATGGCAGAATCCCTCACCGCCGCTCCGGATGGCCGGAGCTCAGGCGCTCGGTTACTGTGAGGTGAATAGTGTCCGCCGCGAACGTCTAATTCATGTCTACAACGTAGTGCTCGCGGGACTCCATGACAAGAGTCAGGCGAATCATGCTGATTCCTTTTTTCGGTTTTCCCCAACTTACCGGATGAAAAAGCCGTCTGCCCCTGACGCTTTGCCCGAAACACGCTCCGGAACCGGCGGCGGAGGCGCAATGGGCGGCAAACCGCGCTCATCCAAGCGTTCAGCTTGTCTCATTGACAGTCCAGACTGAAATGTAAATAGTGCCCACGCCGCCCCGGAAGGGCGGCATTTTTGGTTTTCCGGCACAGGGTGACTGGGCGGACCGTAACAACCTCCGCCAAGCTTCGGTCAATGCACCGATGCCCGGTGTCCATTGGGAGATGAGCGTAATGGCCGATGTCAAGCCGCTATATGATACCTACAATCGCGTTCCCATCGTGTTCGAGCGCGGGCATGGCGTGTGGCTGGAGACGCCAACTGGCGAACGCTATCTCGATTTCGCCGCCGGCATCGCGGTCAATTCGCTCGGCCATACCCATCCGCATCTTGTCGAAGCCCTGAAGGCCCAGGCTGATCGCCTGTGGCACCTGTCCAACGTCCATGAAATTCCCGGCCAGACCCGCCTGGCCGAACGGCTCACCGAGGCGACCTTCGCCGACAAGGTGTTCTTCACCAATTCCGGCGCCGAAGCGCTTGAATGCGCGATCAAGACCGCGCGGCGGCATTTCTTTGTCAACGGCGAACCCGAGCGCTACCGCATCATCACCATGGAAGGCGCGTTTCACGGCCGGACCCTGGCAACCATCGCGGCCGGTGGCCAGGCCAAATATCTCGAGGGCTTCGGACCCAAGGTCGAGGGCTTCGATCAGGTGCCGTTCGATGATCTTGCAGCCGTCGAGGCGGCCATCGGCGAAAACACCGCGGCCATCCTGGTCGAGCCGGTGCAAGGCGAGGGCGGCGTCCGCCCGCTGTCCAACGAAAGCCTGCGCGCCCTGCGCGCCCTGTGCGACGAGCATGGGATACTGCTCATTCTGGATGAGGTCCAATCCGGCGTCGGGCGTACCGGAAAGCTGTTCGCGCATGAATGGGCCGGCATCACGCCCGACATCATGGCTGTTGCCAAGGGCATCGGCGGCGGCTTCCCGTTTGGCGCCTGCCTGGCCACGGCAAGCGCCGCCGACGGCATGACGCTCGGCACCCACGGCACCACCTATGGCGGCAATCCGCTGGCCATGGCGGTCGGCAACGCGGTGCTCGATGTCATTCTCGATGAGAATTTCCTGCCGCATGTCAATGATGTCGCGCTGGTGATGCGCCAAGGGCTGGCCTCGCTCAAGGACCGCTATCCCGATCTGATCAAGGATGTGCGCGGCTCGGGCCTGATGCTCGGCATCCAGTGCGCCAAGTCCAATGCCGACCTGGTCATGGCCATGCGCAATGAAAATCTGCTGAGCGTGCCGGCCGGCGACAATGTCGTCCGTTTGCTGCCGCCCTTGATCCTCACCGCCGAGGAAGCCCGCGAAGCCCTCTCCAGAATAGAGGCGGCGCTCGACATGCTGTCTCACACTGCCACCTAACCGGACTGGATTCCATGACACAGACCACATCCGACGGAACGCGCCATTTTCTTGATCTCTCCGCCGTCAGCGCCGCTGACCTGCGCGCCATGCTTGACGGCGCGCGATCCGCCAAGACAGAAGCGCAGGCGGACCGTCCGCTGGCCGGCAAGATGCTGGCGATGATCTTTGAAAAACCGTCCACCCGCACCCGGGTGTCGTTTGACGTCGGCATGCGCCAGCTCGGCGGCGAGACCCTGTTCCTGTCGGGAACGGAGATGCAGCTCGGCCGCGCCGAAACCATCGCCGACACGGCGCGGGTCCTCTCGCGCTATGTCGACCTGATCATGATCCGCACACTTGACCATGCAAGGATGCTTGAACTGGCCGAGCACGCCACGGTGCCGGTCATCAACGCGCTCACCGATGACACCCATCCCTGCCAGATCATGGCCGACATCCTTACATTCGAGGAACACCGCGGTCCGGTCAAAGGCAAGACGCTGGCCTGGACCGGCGACGGCAACAATGTGCTTCATTCGCTCATCGAGGGAGCTGGGCAATTCGGCTACCGCTTGCAGATCGCAACCCCGGCGGGCTCCGAGCCTGAGGCCAAATATGTAGAGTGGGCCCGCAAGCGCGGCGCGGAGATCGACATCAGCGCCGATCCGGAGCGGGCCATGAAGGGCGCCGATTGCGTCATCACCGACACCTGGGTGTCGATGAACCAGGAACACCGCGCCCGCGGACACAATGTCTTTCTGCCCTATCAGGTCAATGAGGCCTTGATGGCCAAGGCCAATCCGGACGCTCTGTTCATGCACTGCCTGCCAGCCCATCGTGGCGAGGAAGTCACCGACGCGGTGATGGATGGCCCGCAATCGGTGGTGTTTGACGAAGCCGAGAACCGCCTGCACGCGCAGAAGGCGGTGATGCGCTGGTGCATGGGCGTTTTGTAACGCCCGATGTAAGCCTCTTGTGACGCCCTCTGGCGCTTTCGCCGGCCAGTGCCTATATGCGCCGTTTGTAATGTGGAAGCGGCCTGGACGGTCAAAGCCGGGACGCGCCACGCTGAACAATCGGGAATGATGATGGAAACCGATATCCAAACCCTCGGCGAACCTGGCTTCGCCGGCGATGACAATGTCTTGCCCTTTGAGGTTGACGGACTGGACGTGCGCGGACGCACCGTCCAGCTCGGACCGATGATCGATGCGATCCTTGCACGGCATTCCTATCCGGAACCGGTGGCGCGGCTGCTTGCCGAAGCCATCGCGCTGACGGTGCTGCTCGGGACCTCGCTCAAATTCGAGGGCAGGCTGATCGTCCAGACCAAGGGTGACGGTCCGGTGGATCTTGTCGTGGCGGATTTCTCGACGCCCGGCAATTTGCGCGCCTATGCCCGCTTTGACGAGGAGCGCCTGGCTGCCGCGCAGGCGGCCGGCGCCACCAGCCCCACCGAACTGCTCGGGCGCGGCGTGCTGGCCTTCACCATTGATCAGGGCGCCTATATGCAGCGCTACCAGGGTATCGTTGAAATGAACGGCGAGACGCTGGAAGCCATGGCGGAAACCTATTTCCGCCAATCCGAGCAGATCCCGACGCTGGTTCGGCTGGCCGTTGCGGAACTGTTGTACCGCGACGCCGACGGCAAGCCGCGCCACAGCTGGCGCGCTGGCGGAATTGTCGTGCAGTTTTTCCCCCATGCGCCGGAGCGGATGCGGCAGCCGGACCTTCCAGGCGGCGATGCGCCGGAGGGCGTCGACCATGTTTTCCATGACGACGACGACAGCTGGGCCGAAGCCAAGGCGCTTGTCAGCACCGTGCAGCCCGGCGAGTTGACCGATCCCGAAGTCGGCGCCGAACGCCTGCTCTACCGGCTGTTTCATGAGCGCGGCGCCAAGGTCTATTCGCCTGTGCCGGTCTTTGATCGCTGCAGTTGCTCGCGCGAGCGGCTGGGTGAGGTTCTGCGCGGTTTTTCCGCCGAAGAAATCTCCAACAGCATCGAAGACGGCGAGATCACGGTGCAATGCGAGTTCTGCTCGACAGCCTACAAGTTCGATCCATCGGAATTTGCCGTCTGACCACTTCCGCCGCAACATGACAAAACTTTAATTTGCCATGTATCGCCATTACGTTACCTGTTGAGCGTCAACGGAGTGACCCATGCTCGACAGGCCCCAATTCGACAGGTCCCCACTCGACGGGGCCGACAAGCGCGCGAAATTGCCGGTGGACTCCGAGGCTGAAACCGCGGCGCCGGCCCGGTCGGGTTTTCTGCGGGTTTTGGCGCAGTTCGCGCTGATGGCGCTGGTGCTTGCCGGCGGCTGGGTCGCCATGGAACGCCTCACCGCGTCCAAGCCGGAACGCAAGGCGCGGCCATTTACGCCGCTGGTCTACACCGTCGACACCATGGCCGCGACGCGCGCCGACAACAGACCCGAAATCCGGCTCTATGGCCAGGTCGACACCGGCCGAAATGTCGAGTTGCGCACCGCCGTTAGCGGTGACGTGGTCGAAATCCATCCGGATCTGGTGGCCGGCCGCCGCGTCACCCAGGGCACGGTTCTGTTGCGGGTCGATCCCTTCGCCTATGAAGGCGCCGTGCTTGAAGCGCGCGCCAATCTCGCCTCGGTCAATGCGGCGATTGCCGAAATCGACGCGCGGCTGGCGTCCGAGCGGGAGCAGCTGGAAGCCTCCGACGCCCAGCTGCAACTGGCCCGCGCCGACCTTGAGCGCGCGCTTTCACTGTCGGAATCCGGCGCGCTCACCAATCAGGAGCTCGATGCGCGGCGGCTGATCCTGTCGCAGCGCGAGCAGGCCTCGGATCAGCGCCGCAGCAACATCCTGATCGCCGAGGCCCAGCGCGCCCAGCAGGAAGCCAACGCCGAGCGGCTGGAATGGAAAATCCGCGAGGCGGAGCGCAAACTGACTGAGACGGCGCTGATAGCCCCGTTTGACGGCATCATTTCCGAAGAGACGGTCGAGACCGGACGGTCGGTCAACGCCAACGAGGCATTGGTTTCGATCTATGATGATTCCGCGCTCGACGTGCGCTTCACCCTGACCAATGCCCAGTATGGCCGCATGGCGACCGATGCCGATCCGCTGATCGGCCGCGAGGTCGAATTGAGCTGGAGTGTCGGCGGCGCTGACTACACCTGGCCCGCGATCATTGACCGCATCGGCGCGCGCGTTACCGCCGAACGCGGCGGCGTCGAGGTGTTCGCCCGCATCGCCGCGGCCGACAATCCGGTGCAATTGCGTCCCGGCGCCTTCGTCTCGCTGGTCGTGCCGGATCGTCTCTGGGCGGAAACATTTCGTCTTTCCGAGACCGCGGTGCGCAATTCCGACCATGTCTTCATCGTGGTTGATGGCAAGCTGCAGCGGCGCGACGTCCGCCTGATCGCCTGGGATGGCGAAGACGCCATCGTGACCGGCGACCTTGCTGACGGCGACATCGTCATGGTGACGCGGCTGACCGAGGCTTCCGAGGGCGTCAGGGTGCGCGAGCCGTCCGCGGCCGCCGCGCCAGTCGATGCGCCGCGGCCGCCCGCGGCGGATAGCGGCCAATGAGCGACGGCGGCGCGCCCGGCCGCGGTTTGACCGGCGGCCGCGGCCTGGTCAGCACATTCATCCGCCATCCCAACGCGGCCAATCTGCTGATGGTGCTGATGATCCTGTTCGGCGCCTTCTCGATCGCGCGCATCAACACCCAGTTCTTTCCCACCATCGACCGGCCGACGATCACCATCAGTGTGGCCTGGTCCGGGGCCAGCGCCGAAGACGTCGAAACCAACATTCTGGCGTTGATCGAGCCGGGGGTGCGCTATGTCTCCGGCGTCGACCGGATGAGTTCGACCGCCGCCGAAGGCTCGGCCACCGTGCGGCTGGAATTTGCCGACGGCGCCGACATGAGACAGGCCATGACCGATGTCGAGACCGCGGTCCAGGCCGTCGGCAACCTGCCCGAGGATGCCGAGGAGCTGACCATAGCCCGATCGGTGTTTTTCGACACGGTCGCCAAACTCGCCGTGTTCGGCGCCGCCGACGAGGTGGTCAAGCGCGCCTGGGCCAAGCGCATCCGCGACGACCTGATTGATCGCGGCATCGACAAGATCAATTTCACCGGCCTGCGCGACGCTGAAATCCGCATCGAGGTTCCCGAGATCGAGCTCAGGCGTCTCGGGATGAAGATCTCCGACATATCGACCGCGATTGCCGCCAACAGCCGTGATCTGCCTTCGGGAACGGTGGACGGCGCCGTCGAGCGCCAGTTGCGCACCCTGGCCGACGCACAGGGCGCGCGGCAATTGTCCAGCATCGAGGTGAAATCCTTCGCCAGTGGCGAAAAGGTGCTGCTCGGCGATGTTGCCAGCATCAAGGATGGCTTCGACGCCGACGACACCCGCGGCCTTGCCAGCGGATCGCCGGCGATCGAACTCGATATAAGGCGCGCGCCCACCGCCGACACGCTCAAGACCGCGGCGATCCTGTCAGACTACATCGATGAGATCACGCCGCAGCTGCCGCCCGGCGTTGAGCTCGCCACCTATGAGGTCGCCTCCGACGCGCTCGCCGCCCGGATCTGGTTGCTGGTCAAGAACGGGGCGGGCGGGCTGCTGGTGGTGGTGGCGATCCTGTTCGTGTTTCTCAACGCCCGCATCGCCTTCTGGGTCGCCGCCGGCATTCCGGTAGCCATGCTCGCCACCATCGGCTTCATGTATGTCAGCGGGCAGACGATCAACATGATGTCGTTGTTTTCGCTGATCATGATGCTGGGCATCATCGTCGATGACGCAATCGTGGTGGGCGAACACACCGCGACACGGCTTAGCATCGGCGATGATCCGCAAACGGCGGCGGAAAATGGCGTCAGCATGATGTTCACGCCGGTGATGGCGGCAATGACGACGACGCTGGCTGCCTTCGCGCCGATCCTGCTGATCGGCGACACCATCGGCCAGATGATGGCGGTCCTGCCAATGGTGGTGACCGCCGTTCTGGTCGCAAGCCTGCTCGAGTGTTTCCTGATCCTGCCCGGCCATCTGGCCAATTCGCTGGCCGAGCGCAAGGCGCCGGGCTGGTCCTGGTGGCGTCAATTCCTGATCGCGCTGGTGCTGGTGGTGTTTCTCACCGGCGTGACCGGCCGGCTGGCCGTCGATCTTGCCCTTGGCGCCGGCGACACCGACATCCGCAACGCGGCGCGTGATTTTGCCGGCCTGCCGCCGGCTGCGCGGATGGCGATCGTGGTGGCGCTGTCATTGACCCTGGCGACGCTGATCGAGTGGGCCCTGCTTGCCTTGCGCCGGCGGAATGGCCACGCCAATGGCCGCCCCGAGGATGCCGGCGAAAGCCGGTTCCGGCGGGCCTTCGATCGCGGCTTCGACCGGTTCCGCAATGGGCCGTTCTCGCGTCTGGTGCAATTGGCCTGGGATTGGCGTTACGTGACGCTCGCCATCGCCGTTGCCATGGTGATGGTTCTCGCCATTGGCCTGGCCCGGTCGGGACGTGTCGAGTTTGTGTTCTTCCCGTCGCCGGAAGCGGAGAACATTTCCGGCACGCTGATATTCAACGCCGGCCTGCCCGAGGAAACGGCGCTCCAGGCCATTGCGGTGCATGAGAAAGCCTTGCACGAAGCCGACAAGGCGCTGGCGGGCAGCGGACCTTCCTCGATCCGGGCGGTCTTCACCAGCTTTGGCGCTTCAAGCCGCAGCGGCAGCGCCACGGCGCGCATAAGGGTGCAGTTGACCACCTCGGAGGAGCGCGAGGTGCGCACGCCCGACCTTATCAATGCCTGGCGCCAGGCCGCGCCGAACATCGCCGGTGTCACCCGCTTCGCCATCGAGCAATCGCGCGGCGGCCCTCCGGGCCGGGACATCGAGGTGCGGCTGCAGGGCGAGCGCGTGGCGGCGCTCAAGACCGCTGCGGCCGATGTCGTAGCCCTCCTGTCGGGCGTCAACGGCATCACCGGGCTTGACGACAATCTGCCCTGGGGCAAACCGGAGCTTGTGATGGAACTGACCCCGCAGGGTGCTGCGCTGGGGTTTTCGATCGAAGAGGTCGGCCGCCAGATCCGCAATGCGTTTGACGGCGCCATTCCCTTCCGCTTCCCGCGCGGCGACGACGAAGTCACCGTCCGCCTCGTCCAGGTGCCGGCGTCGCCCGGCTCACAGGCGCTGCGTGATTTTGAGCTCAGAAGCCCGGGCGGCACCTTCGTGCCCCTGGCGGAAGTTGTCGAGATGACCGACCGGCAGGGATTTTCAGCGATCCAGCGCCGCGACGGCAGGAGCACCATCTCGGTCACCGGAGACATCGATACCGCGGTGACAACCACCGGAGCGGTGGTCGAGCAGCTGACCGCCAGCGGCAGCCTCGATCTGGTCGCCGCCCGGCACGGCGTCACCTATTCCTTCGGCGGGCGCTCGGAGGAGCAGGAAAACGCCTTCGCCGATCTCAAGCTTGGCGTCGCCGTGGCGCTCAGCGTCATCTACATCATTCTGGCCTGGGTGTTCGCCAGCTACTGGCGGCCGATCGCGGTTCTGCTGATCATTCCCTTCGGCGTCGTCGGCGCGATCTTCGGCCACTGGCTGCTTGACTATCAGCTGACGATCCTGTCGTTCATAGGCCTGCTAGGCTTGGCGGGTATACTGGTCAATGATTCCATCATCCTGGTCGACCGGCTGGAGGAGCGCCGGGAGGCTGGCGACAGTCTTGCCGAGGCCGCCGTCGGCGCCAGCCGTGACCGGTTGCGCGCCGTGCTGCTGACGTCGCTAACCACCATCGGCGGCTTGCTGCCGCTGCTCTATGAGACAAGCCTGCAGGCGCAGTTCCTGCTGCCGATGGCGATCACCATCGTCTTCGGTCTCGCCATGACCACGCTGCTGGTGCTGTTCCTGGTGCCCGCGCTTGTCGGCATCGGCGACGATTTTGCCCGCGCCCTGTCATTTCTCTATGGCCGCCGTCCGGCGGTCGGTCGCGCCTGAGCGGCGCTACGAGCGCCAGAACCGCGGCAGAAACAGCACAAGCACGGTGAACAGCTCGAGCCGCCCAAGCAGCATGCCTGCCGCCAGCAGCCATTTCTGCGCATCGCTCAGCGACTGGAAATTGCCGGACGGGCCGATAATCTCGCCCAGTCCCGGGCCGACATTGGAAAGCGCCGTTCCCGCGCCCGACAGCGCGGTGATCGTGTCCAGCCCGGTCAGTCTGAGCAGGATCGCGAGCAGCACGAAGGAGGCCATGAACAGGAAGAAGAAGCTCATCACCGAAGCGATGACGCGGTCCTCGATCGGCTTGCCGTTGAACCGGGCGCGGAACACCCCGTTCGGATACATCACCTGCGAAATATGCTGCCTGACGGCCTCGAACAGCACCTGAAAGCGGAAGATCTTGATGCCGCAGGAGGTCGAGCCGGCGCAGCCGCCGACAAACATGAGGATGAAGAAGAACGCCACCGCATGCGGTCCCCAAAGGCCGTAATCGGTCGAGGCATATCCGGTTCCGGTGACAATCGAGATCACATTGAAGGCCGATTGCCGCAATCCCTCGAGCCCGACATGGTGCTCGCCGAAATGCGCCATCATCCAGCCGACAAGCACCGCGCCGGCGAGAAACCCCAGGAAGGCCTTGATCTGGTCATCGGCAAGGATCGGCCGGAACCGGCCTTGCAGCATCTGCACATAGAGCAGGAACGGGATCGATCCCAGCGTCATGAACACGATCGCGATCCACTCGACCGCCGAGCTGCGGAAGTAACCGATGGAGGCGTCCTTGGTCGAAAAACCGCCGGTCGCCACCGTGGTCATGGCGTGGATCACCGCATCGTCCGCCGCCATCCCCGCGGTCATGTAGGCGATGGCGCATATTCCGGTCATGGCAATGAAGACCAGCGTGATCGACGTCGAGATCTGGGTGGCGCGCGGCAGGATTTTCTCGGCGGTGTCGAAGGCTTCCGCCTTGAACAGCTGCATCCCGCCGATCTGCAGCATGGGCAGCACCGCAATCGCCATGACGATAATCCCCAGACCGCCGAGCCACTGCAGCAGGCCGCGCCAGAACAGCTGTCCGGGCGACGCGGTGTCGAGGCCGGTGATCACCGTCGCGCCGGTGGTGGTCAGCCCGGACATCGATTCAAAGAAAGCGTCCGTGTAACTTGGCACAATGCCTGACCAGTGAAACGGCAGCGCGCCGAAGGCGACCAGCATCACCCAGGAAAACACCGTCATCAGCATGGCTTGCCGGGTTGAAAGTCCTTTCGGCGCACCGCGGTTGGCGATGAACAGGCCAAAGCCGACCAGCATCGTCATCATCGCGGTGCTGGCGAAGATCATCCAGTCGTCATTGTCGGCCGCCAGATCGACCAGCGCCGGCAACAGCATCGCGGCGCCCAAGGCGGCCAGCAGCACGCCGGTGACCAGCATGACAGGCCGGAAATCAGCAAGTGCGGTCAATTCAGCGTTCTTGCCATGCCCGGCAGGTCCAGCGAGAATGCCGGAATCTCGACATCGAAAAGCTCGCCTTCGGCCGATTGCATCTGGTAGGAGCCGACCATCACCCCGGAGGGCGCATCCAGCGGGCAGCCGGAGGAATATTCGTAGGTATCGCCCGGACCGAGCACCGGCTGTTCGCCAACGACGCCGGGGCCGCGCACCTCGTCGACGATGCCGTACTCGTCGGTGATCCTCCAGTGCCGGCTGCGAAGCTGGACAATCTGGTCGGAATGGTTGGCGATGACGATGCGGTAACCCCACACATAGCGGCCGTCCTCGGGGTCCGACTGGTCCTCGAGGTAGTATGGCTCCACCGTCACTTCTATCTCACGGGTCAGCGCGCGGTACATCTGCCACTCCTTGCCACACTCATTGTACAGTGGATTGCTTGCGTCAAGCATTTCGGCATCAGCGAGAGCACCGTTTGCTGCTCTAAACGCCCAAATCGCGGTTTGTGGTGACTTGATTGTGATGAAACCGGCCTTGCCGCGCCCGTGACGGCTGACGGGGATCGCGTTATCACAGGCGCAGGACAAGGGAGTCGCCGGCATGATGGACGGAGCCGCACGCAAATTGATAGAGCCAGGCCTCGACCGGGCCGGGACTTGGCTGGCGCAAAGGCGCGTCAGCGCCAATCATGTGACCATCCTTGCCTGCCTGATCGGACTGGCCGCGGCCGGGCTGATTGCCTCTGGATTTCTCATTGCGGCGCTGGCGCTGATCATCGCCAGCCGGATCTGTGACGGCCTGGATGGCGCCGTGGCGCGGGCATCGCGAAAGACCGATTTTGGCGGTTACCTGGATATCACCCTGGATTTTGTCTTTTATGGCGCCATTCCGCTCGGCTTTGTCGTGCTTGATCCGGCCGCCAACGGGCTCGCCGGAGCGGCGCTGATATTCTCGTTCTATGTCAATGGCGCGAGTTTTCTCGCCTATGCCGTGGTCGCCGAAAAACGCGGCCTCAGCACCACCGCGCGCGGGGTCAAATCGATCTATTTCACCACCGGTCTCGCCGAAGCCAGCGAGACCATATTGGTGTTCGTGCTGTTTTGCCTGTGGCCGGCCTGGTTTTCGCCGGTGGCCTGGGCGTTCGCCGCCATCTGTCTCTACACGGCGCTTTCGCGGATCATGCAGGCAAGGACAGAGTTTGGCGATGAACCCTCACAGCCCTGAGAGCGCGTGATCGAGATCCTCGATCAGATCGTCGATATCCTCAATGCCGACCGAAAGCCTCAGCATGCCGGGGTTGATGCCCAGTTCGCCGCGCGCTTCTTCCGAGAGGTTCTTGTGCGTGGTGGTCGCCGGATGCGTGATCAGGCTCTTGGTGTCGCCGAGATTGTTGGAAATCTTGATCACTTCGAGCGCGTTCTGCATGGCGAACGCCGCCGCTTTGCCGCCCTTGAGGTCGACCGCCACCAGCGTCGAGCCGCCTTTCATCTGGCGGGCGCAGATTTCCGCCTGCGGATGATCGGCGCGGCCGGGATAGATCACCCGGGCGACCGCCGGATGATCGGCCAGGAAGTCGGCGATCCGGCCGGCGCTTTCGGTCTGCTGCCGTACTCTCAGCGGCAGCGTCTCCAGGCCCTTGAGCAGGGTCCAGGCATTGAACGGCGACAGCGACGGACCGGTGTGACGAAAGTAATCCTGCAGATGTTCGTCGATCCAGTCCTTGTCCGACAGGATCACGCCGCCCAGGCAGCGGCCCTGGCCATCGATGTGCTTGGTCGCCGAATAGGCCACGATATGCGCGCCAAGCTCCAGCGGTTTCTGCAGCAAGGGCGTGGCGAACACATTGTCCACCACCAGCTTCGCGCCGATCTGGTTGGCGAGCTTGGCCACGCCGGCAATGTCGACCACTTCAAGCGTCGGGTTGGTCGGGCTTTCGAGAAAGAACACCTTGGTGTTGGGGCGGATGGCGGCCTCGAAATTGGCAAGATCGCGGCCATCGACCAGGGTCGACTCGATGCCATATTTCGGCAGCAGCGTCTCCACCACCCAGCGGCAGGAGCCAAACAGCGCGCGCGCCGAAACAACGTGATCGCCGGCGCGAAGCTGGCACAACAGCGCCGCCGAGATCGCCGCCATGCCCGAGGCGGTGGCCCGCGCATCTTCGGCGCCCTCCATCAGGCACATGCGCTTTTCGAACATGTCGGTGGTGGGATTGGCGTAGCGGGAATAGATGAAGCCGGGATCCTCGCCCTTGAACCGCGCTTCGGCGGCTTCCGAGCTGTCATAGACAAAGCCCTGGGTCAGATAGATCGCTTCGGATGTTTCCCCAAACCCGGAGCGGCTGGTGCCGCCATGCACGAGCTGGGTGGCGGGGCGGAGTTGTCGGCTGCTTTTCATCATCTTTGTCCAAAACACAAAAAAACCGGCTCGCGAAGTCGCCAGCCGGTCTTGCAACCCGACCCTTTTAGCGACTTGTTTAACGTGGCTGCAAGCCGGCCGGCCAAATCACCACGGGATAACTGAGCTTTTAATGGGTTGCGGCGCTTGCGTCAATCGCTTCGCCTTGCCATCAAGACATCTCACAATTGGAGCAGGCGGACAGTGGCAGCTGGCATACTCTCGGACCGCGCAATTCAGGCGCTCTTTGATGCTGGCAAGCTCGCCTCCGGCCGCGCCCTCGATGCCGACCAGATCCAGCCCGCCAGTCTTGATCTCAGGCTTGGCGCCCGCGCCTACCGGGTTCGCGCCAGTTTTCTCCCCGGCCCGTCAGCCAGGGTCGAGGACAAGCTCGGGCGGCTGAGCATGCACGAGATCGATCTCTCCGACGGCGCGGTGCTCGAGACCGGCTGCGTCTACATTGTTCAGCTGCTTGAAAGCCTGGCGCTTCCGCCGGAGATTTCCGCCTCGGCCAACCCCAAGAGCTCGACCGGCCGGCTCGATATCTTCACCCGGGTGATGACCGACCACGGCCAGGAGTTTGACAAGATCGCCGCCGGCTATTGCGGCCCGCTGTGGCTCGAAGTCAGTCCGCGCACCTTTCCGATCGTGGCGCGCACCGGATCGCGGCTGTCGCAGATCCGTTTCCGGCAAGGCCATGCGGTGCTGGACGAGGACGAGCTGTCACGGCTGCACCGCGAGGAAACGCTGGTTGCCTCCGACACGCCCAATGTCTCGGGCGGCGGCATTGCGCTGTCGATTGACCTTGAAGGGCAGGGACCCGACCGTCTCGTCGGCTATCGCGGCAAGCACCACACCTCCGTCATCGATGTCGACAAGCGCGCCGCCCATGATGTGTTTGATTTCTGGGAACCGCTGCACAACCGCGGCTCGGCCGATTTGATCCTCGATCCGGACGAGTTCTACATTCTGGTCAGCCGGGAATCGGTGCATGTGCCGCCGCTCTATGCGGCCGAGATGACGCCGTTCGACCCGCTGGTGGGCGAGTTCCGGGTGCACTATGCCGGATTCTTCGATCCCGGATTTGGCCATGACGAGGCCGGCGGCGCGGGCAGCCGCGCGGTGCTCGAGGTGCGCAGCCACGAAGTGCCGTTCATCCTCGAGCACGGCCAGATCGTCGGCCGGCTGATCTATGAGCGGATGCTGGAACGTCCCGCAGCGCTCTACGGATCGGGGCTGGGATCAAATTATCAGGCGCAGGGCCTGAAGCTGTCCAAACATTTTCGCGCCTGAACTTCCCATCCCTGGGATTCTGATCATCGCGTTCGCCGGGCTCACTGGCGCGCCGGGGACTTGTCCAGCTGCGTCGCGCGCAACTCGGCCAGGTCCTTGCGGATTGCCTTGAGCTCCTTGAGCATCGTGCCTTGTTCCGTGGCCAGGGCCTCCCGGTCCGCGGACGCTTCGGCGTCATGCTCGGCCTGCATTGCCGAGACGATGATGCCGATGAACAGGTTGAGCACCGTGAATGTCGTGCACAGGATGAAGGGCAGGAAAAACGCCCAGGCCCCTGGGTGAACCTCCATCACTGGCCGGACAATGCCCATCGACCAGCTTTCCAGCGTCATGATCTGAAACAGCGAATAGGCCGAAGCCGGAATCGAGCCGAACCATTGGGGGAAACTGTCCGCATAGAGCTTCGTCGCCATCACCGAGAAGACGTAAAAGACCAGCGTTAAAAGCAGCATGATCGATCCCATGCCCGGCAACGCGCCGACGAGGCCGCCAACCACGCGCTTGAGCGAGGGCACCATGCTGATCATCCTCAGCACCCTGAGGACACGCAGCGCCCGCAGCACCGAAAGAGCGCCGGTGGCGGGAACCAGCGCCACGCCGACCACCAGAAAATCGAAGATCCGCCAGGGGTCACGGAAAAAATCGAGCCGCCAGACCACAAGCCGCGCCGATACCTCGATGACAAAGACCGAGAGGATGACCCGGTCCAGCACCACAAGCAGCGGGCCGAACCTGTCCATCACTTGGGGCACCGTTTCCAGCCCGAGCGTGATTGCATTGATGACGATGAGTATGGTGATGGCGGTTTCAAACCGCCGGGACTGAAGGAGGGCTTTGAGACGGTCCATGGAACGCAATCATGTTGGTGTGAGAGGCGACAGTCATATGAGGCCGCGCCGGTGGGCAGTCAAGCCTTTGACTGGGCCGGTGTGACTGGGCCCTTGTGACTGGGTTTTTGCCGCTTGACAGCCAGCGAGATGAACGCCAAGGATCGCCGGTGCGCGCGGGTGTAGCTCAATGGCAGAGCAGAAGCTTCCCAAGCTTACGACGAGGGTTCGATTCCCTTCACCCGCTCCACCCCTCCGCCTGTTTCCGGGGACCTGATCAGGTCCGCCCATTCGGTGTTGGCGGGATGCGGTGTTTTTTCCCATAGATGCGCATTTGTCATCAATTGGTTGAGCGCACGCCAGCCGGCACAGGACATCAACAACCAATAGACCGGTGTCAGCATCAGCCATCGTTTCCTGAGCTTTGTCCGCTCATGCCGCGTGAAACCACGCCATCCCATGGCGATGAAGGTCAGATAACTGCCGCTGATATTGGCAATGTCGGTCCACATCAGCGTGCTGCGCAAGGTCGAAATTTCCGACGCCGTGCCGCTGGCGAGCCAGGTCAGGGTGAGCCCGATGAAGACGAACATCAACGGATGGGCCAGCGCCGAGACAAGCATGCCCGCGATCATCAACTGGAACACGATGAAGCCGCGGCCGCCCAGGGTCCGCCAGGCGCGAACCGGCCGCCGCATCGCCACCAGCCATGTCTGCGCCCATCCCTTGAGCCATCTGGTCCGCTGCCGGATCCAGACATGAAGCGAAACCGGCGCAGCTTCGATAGTGGCGCTCCGCAGCGTTCCGGTGCGATAGCCATGGGCGTAAAGCCGCATGCCGAGATCGGCGTCCTCTGTCACATTGTGCGGATCCCAGCCGCCGGCGTCCTCCAGTGCCGAGCGCCGGAAATGATTGGACGTTCCGCCCAGCGGAATCGGCATGCCGGTCCGCGCCAGGAACGGAACCAGGATACGGAACAGGCCGCTATATTCGAGCGCGAACAAGCCCGGGAGCCAGCCTGACCGCAAATTGGCGACCGCCAGCGGCGCTTGCAGGCAGCCCAGCCGGGGACCTCCATATTGAAATGCCGTCCAGGCTTCATGCAATTGCCCAGGCGCCGGCTTGTCCTCGGCGTCATAGACCGCGACCAGGGAACCGCGCGCGCCCTGCAGCGCATACTGAAGCGCCTTGGGTTTGGTTTTCGGCCCGAAATGGGGGATCCGGACAATTTCGCTGTCCGGTCCGAGATCTTGTGCAAGCAAGGCGGTAATCGTCGCCTCGTCATCGGCTTCGCATACATATTTGATGTCGAGAAGGCTTCTGGGCCAGTGTAGCGCCGAGATCCGGGAAACGATGGCCGGCGCCATCGCGGCTTCGTTGCGCAAGGCAATCAGCACGGTGTAGACCGGAAGTCCGGCTTGATGGTTTTGTCCCGGTGGCGGCCGGCGGACCGGCCGGAAGGCGGATGAAACCAGAGCCGTCAATCTGAGCAGGATGCCGCCGCAGAAAAACAGCGTCAGCGCCATGTGCAGGACGGTGAAGGCAATGAACGGCCAAAGCAGGAAGCCGGTCATGCCGAAGAACAGCGCCATGGCGAGCATGAAGCCCTGCGGCCCGGTCATGACGCGTCTCGCGCTGGCGTCGCGATCGTCCTGATCAAGTTGGAAGGTGATTTTTCGCACCCGGTCATCGGCGCCTGCCTGCCATACGGCCTTGCGGATGGCGGCGGGCGAGGCGACCGCCAGGGTGTCGCGCAACGCCGGCCGCGCATCAAGCCGCGCCTTGTGGCTTTCCAGATCCCGGGCTTCAGGCACAATCACCGTTACCTGTCCGTGTTCGCGCGACAATCTCAGTGGCCCGTCGCGCTGCAACAGCACATCCATTGAGGCAAGCCGGACCACTTCCGCGGGGTCAATCTCTTCGATATAGCTGAGGCCGAGTTCCCTCGCGAGCCAGCTGTAGTAGAGCTCCGGATCGATCAGGCCTTCGGCCAGGAGTTCGGCTTCGATGCTGGTGGCATTGCTGCGTGCCGCCCTGGCGGCGGCATTGACATGCGGCTTGCCGATGCCGCAGCCGAGAAAAAACGCCGCCTCATCGGGCTGGTCGCGAGCTGTCCGGCGAGGCCGGGGATGGGGTGGTTTCGCGGCTGTGTGACCGGTGCCGCCGATCAACCGCAAATGCGGCTGGGTTTTGTCGGGGATCGGCAGATCGTCGGTTTTGCCTGGAGCCATGACTCTGATAAACACATGACGGTTGCGATGGGATACTAAATCTATGGTAGTGAAAGCGTGTATGATTGCACCCCTAAAATTAAGGGGCATATTCTGCATTTTATGCAATTTGATCGTTTTTTTAACCGTCGCGGCGCCGATGGCGAATGCCAGGGATATTCTGGTGCCCAACTACATCGATCCGCGAGAGCGGATACCGACGCCGGACCTGAAGACATTTGGCCGCATTCGCTTTGTCACCACGGTCGATTTCCCCCCCTTCAGCTTTCTCGACCGCACCAGCCGCATCGCCGGTTTTCATGTCGATCTGGCGCGCGCGATCTGCGACGAACTGGGTGTGCTGCCGCAATGCCAGATTCAGGGGTTGCCCTGGGGCGAACTCGACGGCGCGCTCGCGACAGGTCAGGCCGAGGCGCTGATTTCCGGTCTGGCGATCACGGCGGAGAGCCGCGCCAATCACCGGTTCACCCGTCCCTATCTGGCCCTTCCGGCGCGGTTCGCCTTGCGCAAGGACGCCAGTCCTGGCGGCGCCGGCGCCCAGGCGCTTGCGGCGCGGCGCGTCGGGGTGATCGGCGGCACCGCCCATGAGGCGATGTTGCGTGACTGGTTCGCGGACACCAGGCCGGTCATTTTTTCCCGTCCGGAATGGATGTTCGACGCGCTCAAGGCCGGCACGATTGATGCTGTCTTTGGCGACGGGCTGCAGTTGTCATTCTGGCTTTCAAGCCGGGCCGCCGAGGAGTGCTGCCGGTTTTCTGACGGCCCCTATTTTTCGCAGGCCTATCTTGGCGAAGGGCTGGCCATCGCGGTGACCCCCCGCAACGCAGCCCTGGCGCAGGCCTTTGACCATGCGCTGGCAGCCCTCAACCGCAACGGGCGCTTCACCGAGCTCTATCTGCGCTGGTTCCCCAACGGGCTTTACTGACCGGATTTGGCGCGGGCGCGCGCATCCGGCGCGGAGACGAAAGGCAGGGCGAGCGCCCAGCCGAGATTGGCCGTGCGCTCGTCGCGCCATTCCGTCAGTCCGATCTCGATCCCGGTGTCGCCGCGGCGCGGAACCTTCGTATAGGTCGAAAACATCCGATCCCAGATGGCCAGGTTGAAGCCGTAGTTCGAATCCGTTTCGCGCTGGTCGGTGGAGTGGTGGATGCGGTGCATGTCCGGCGTCACCACCAAGAGCCGCAGGACCCGATCCAGCGGTTTGGGCAGCCGGATGTTGGCGTGATTGAACATCGCCGCGCCGTTGAGCACGATTTCGAAGACCAGCACCGCCACCGGCGGCGCGCCGAGCGCGATGATGATGGCGGCTTTCCACAGCATGGACAGCACGATTTCGAGCGGATGAAACCGCAGCGCCGTGGTCAGATCGAAACCGGTATCGGCGTGATGCATGCGGTGGATGCGCCAAAGCCAGGGCCATTTGTGACTGACTACATGCTCAAGCCAGACCGCGAAATCGAGAATGAAGAAGGCCAGCACGCCGGCGGCCCAGACCGGCAGTCCGATGAGCCCGAACAGGCCAAGCCCTTGCGATTGCGCCCAAAGTGCGGTTCCCACTGCAGCCAGGGGGAATATCACCCGCAGGGCCACGGAGGACAGCACCACCATCGCCAGATTTGTCACCCAGCGGCGTGATTTGAGCGCCCCGCGCATTTCCGCGCGCTCAAGCCGTGGCGCCACCAGCTCGATTATTGCCAGCGTGGAGAAAATTGTAAGAAATGAGAGTAGCCGGATCACCGGCTCGGACAATCCGAACAGCGTCATGTCGCGTCTCCGTCGGGGGAATGAGAGCATCCGTGCGATTGCATCTTCGTGCCACAACCCGGCGCCGGTGGCGAAACACGATCTGGTGAAAACCCCAGATCCGGCCGCCCGCCAGGGTTCAGGCGCTTCGGAACCGCGCAATGGCGCCGCGTTCGATCGCCGCGCAGGTGAGCTTGTCCAGACCGAGCCGGTCGCGCACCATCTGCAACAGCCGGATTTCCTCCTGCTGGATATTGTAGTCGGCGGAGGCGACTTCGACAGCCAGTGCGTAGGCCGTGTCATAGAGTTTGGGCGGTACCGCGTCCCGCAACACCTCGAGAACGATGTCGAGCCCTTCCGGTCCCTTCAGCAGCTTCGCCGCGGCGCGGGTCACCTCGATCAGCCGTTCCTCGTCAAACCCGTCAAACACCGGCAGGAAGGTGACCAGACGACCGATGCGGGCCAGTTCCGCGTCGTTCATCGCCTTGTCGACGGCTGACATGGTGACCATGAGATAGATCAGGGCGTCGTGGGTGGTAAGACGGTCGGTCATCGGCAATAGCTCTCCAAAATGTCTGTCCTAAAGCACGTCGCAATCTAACGGATTCGGGTGACGTGATTTTATTCTTGCATGTCGTTATCGCAAAACCGCTGCGCGCGGTTGCGCGACAGGCAATAGATAAGAAGCACCGGCGCGCCAGACAAGCCGCACCCGGTGGATTGGGGCAATCGGTATGGACCCCGCCTATTGGCTTGCCCAGATGATGCGGGCCATCCAGTCGACTTCGCTCAGGTCGAAACTGCGATTGGGATGGTCGGGATTGAGTGAGACAAGCTCGATCGACCGCGCGCTCTGCCGGTTGAGCACCTTGGCCATCACTTCGCCGTCGCGCGAGCGCAGCACCACCCGGTCGCCGCGGCGGATCTGCGCGCCGGGTTCGACAACCAGAATATCGCCGTCGCGATAAAGCGGCAGCATGCTGTCGCCCTGAACTTCCAGCGCATAGACGCCGGGGCGGTTGGCCGGGCCGGCGGGAAACTCCACCACGTCCCAGCCCTGGCCGGCGGGAAAGCCGCCATCATCAAAGAACCCGCCGGAGCCGGCCTGCGCGAATCCCAGCAAGGGAATCGACCCGGTCTGCGGCGGGAATGCGCCGTCGGGAAAGCCGGTGTTGCCTGCCGGCCCGTCGCCCCGCACAAGCTTCATGAAATCGTCGAGGGAAGAGCCGGTCGCGTCCAGAACCTTGGCAAGCGATTCCGTCGACGGCCAGCGGTCACGGCCGTCGGCGCCGCAGCGCTTGGATTTGTTGAATGCGGTCGGATCCAGCCCGGCGCGGCGCGCCAGCCCCGAGGCGGTGAGCCCGTGACGTTCGGCGAGCGCGTCAAGCGCCGACCAGATGCGATCATGCGAGAGCATGGTCCAGGTTCCCGCTGGTTCAAGACAAGGCCAGCACCGCGCGGACGCGGCCAAGCCGTATCCTTTTTACATGACCGGCGGCCATCAAGTAAAGGGACATAGGAAAAATATCCTCACACATGGCCCGCCATCTCCCGGCGGCGCGGCTCAGTGCGGTTGATAGGGTTGGCGGCCGCTGACCAGCGCCTCCTCGAGCAGTTCGATGCGGTCCTGGCCCCAAAAGGCCTCGCCATTGAGCACATAGGTGGGAACGCCGATGGCGTCGGCGGCGATGGCCTCCTGTGAATTCCGGTCCCGAATGGCTGCGATCCCGGCGGTCTTTGCGTCCTTGAGCGCCGGCATGGCGTCAAGCCCGACCTGCGACAGGTAGGATGTCAGCACTGCCTCATCGGCGATGTCGTCGTCATGGGCCCAGACGCCCGCAAGCACCTTGGCCATGAAGTAGCGCGGGTCATGCCCTGACTCGACCAGCGCGATGATGACGCGGTCGGCGAGCGCTGCGTCGACCGGCCAGTGCTTCGGATCGGTCTTGATCGGCACGCCGCGCCAGGCGGCAAGCCGTTGCAGTTCGACCAGCCGCTGCCGCTGCCTGACCGGCGGACGCTGGCCCGGAGGCACTCCGCCGGAAATCTCCCAGAGCGCACTCAGATTGACCGGTTTGTAGTTGAGCGTGGCCTTGTGGCGTTCGGCCACGTCGCAGATCTTGTTGTGGCCGAGATAGGTAAATGGCGACGCGCAATAGAAATAATAGTCGATAACCGGCATTGGATGGCCCTCCCTTTGGCTGACAGTGCCCAAAGGCGTGCCCGGCGGCAAGGCCCTTGCAATGTTTCGCGGATCCCACCCGGGCCGCGGATTAACGCGGTCGCCGGCTATCGCCTACTGCGCTCACTGTCGCGAAGGACTGAATCGCCGCGATGGAGACTTCGCAGCGGACAAAAAAACGGGCCCGAAGGCCCGTTTGATAGCGTTCGGTCCGGCCGCGCCTATGCGGCGGCCTTGTCCTGACCATAGGGATTGAACCGTCCGTAGAAGGTCTCGCCCTTTTCGGCCATGTCGATCAGCAGTTTCGGCGCGCGGAACTGGCGGCCGTATTTGCGCGCGAGCCCGGCGCACATGTCGACAAAGGCTTTCGCCCCCATGCTGTCGATGTAGCTCAACGCTCCACCGGTGTAGGGCGCAAAGCCGAAGCCCAGGATGGTGCCGAGATCGGCCTCGCGCGGATCGGTGACAATGCCTTCTTCCACCGTGCGGGCGGCCTCAAGCGCAATCACCGCCAGGAAGCGGTTCTTCAGCTCCTGCACGTCGACCTTGGCCGGATCAAGCTGCGGGTAGAGCGCCTTCAGTCCGGACCAGAGATGCTTCTTGGCGGGTTTGGCCGGGTAGTCGTAAAAGCCCTTGCCATTCTTGCGGCCAAGCCGGTCTTCCTTCTCGACCAGGCGTTCGATCAGCGCCATATGACGCGGATCCACCGCCTTTTCGCCCAGATCCACCACCGTGGCGCGCAGGATCTTCAGCGACAGGTCGATGGCGACCTCATCGTTCAAGGACAACGGCCCGACCGGCATGCCGGCCATCTTGGCGGCGTTCTCGATCATCGCCGCCGGCACGCCCTCGGCCAGCATGTTGTAGCTCTCGTTCATGTAACGAAGCACGCAGCGGTTGACGAAGAAGCCTCTTGTGTCGTTGACCACGATCGGGGTCTTCTTGATCGCTGCGACATAGTCGAGCGCCACGGCCAGCGCCTTGTCCGAGGTCTTGCGGCCAAGAATGATCTCCACCAGCAGCATCTTGTCGACCGGCGAGAAGAAGTGGATGCCGATGAAGTTTTTCGGCCGCTTCGAGTTCTTGGCCAGCCCGGTGATCGGCAGCGTCGAGGTGTTGGACGCATAGACCGTGGTTGGCCGGATCTGCTCCTCGATCGATTCGGTCACCGCCTTCTTGACGTCGCGGTCCTCGAACACGGCCTCGATCACCAGATCCGCGTCAGCCAGATCGGCGTGATCGGCCGAAAGGGTGATCAGCGACAAGAGCTTTTCGCCCTCTTCCTTGCTGGTCTTGCCCTTCTGCAGGCCCTTCTTGACCAGATCCTCGGAGTAAGCCTTGCCCTTGGCGGCGGCTTCCAGATCGCGGTCGATCAGCACCACCGGAATGCCGGCCTTGGCCGTCACATAGGCAATTCCCGCGCCCATGAAGCCGGCGCCGACGACGCCGATCTTGCGGAACTTGGTCGGCTTGATGCCGTCGGGGCGGCGGGCGCCCTTGTTGATCTCCTGCAGCGAAACGAACAGCGAGCGGATCATCGACTGCGCTTCCGAGGTCTGCAGGATATGGCTGAAATAGCGCTGCTCGATCCTGAGCCCCGTGTCGAACGGCACCTGCAGGCCTTCAAACACGCATTTCAGGATGGCTGCCGCGGCAGGATAGTTGTTCTGGGTCTCGCGGCGCAGGATGGCGGAGGCCGCGGGCCACAGCTGCGCGCCCTGCGCCGACCAGATCTGGCCGCCGGGCAGCTTGAAGCCCTTGACGTCCCAGGGCGCCACCGGTGAAAGCCCGCCCTTGATCATCGCCTTGGCGGCGGAGATCAGCTTCTTGGGCTCCACCACCTCATGCACCAGGCCCATGGCCTTGGCGCGCGAGGGCGTCAGCGACTGCCCGGTGGTCATCATCTGCAGCGCGTCCTGCGCATTGGTCAGGCGTGGGACCCGCTGGGTGCCGCCGGCGCCCGGGAAGATGCCGACCTTGACTTCCGGCAGCGCCAGCTTGACGGCTGGCGAATCCGCCACCACACGGCCATGGCAGGCGAGCGACAACTCGAACGCGCCGCCCATGCAGACGCCGTTGATGGCCGACACCCACGGCTTGCCGCAGGTTTCGATCTTGCGGAACAGCTGGCTCATCTTGCCCACCTGGTCAAACAGCAATTGCTGGGCATTGTCCGGGTTGGTGCGCTTTTCCTCCGCCATGCCGGCCAGCATGGTCTTCATCATGGTGAGGTCCGCCCCGCCGGAGAAGGATGACTTGCCTGAAGTGAAGACGACGCCCTTGACCGCGTCATCGGCGATAAAGCGGTCAACCAGGGCGTCGAGCTGTTCAAGCGCTGCCTGTGTAAACACATTCATCGAGCGTCCGGCCATGTCCCAGGTGACAAGGGCGATGCCGTCATTGTCGACGTCTACGGTGTAAATCTCATTGCTCATGTTCGTTCTCCGGAAATCAGACGCGTTCGATGATCGTCGCGGTGCCCATGCCCGCGCCGATGCACAGCGTGACAAGGGCGGTGTTGAGATCACGGCGCTCAAGTTCGTCGAGCACGGTGCCGAGGATCATGGCACCCGTGGCGCCCAGCGGGTGACCCATGGCGATGGCGCCGCCATTGACGTTGATCTTGTCGGATGGAATGTTGAAAGCCTGCTGGAAGCGCAGCACAACCGCGGCGAAGGCCTCGTTGAGTTCGAACAGGTCGATATCCGAAATCTTCATCTTGGCGCGCTTCAAGAGCTTCTCGGTGACATCAACCGGGCCGGTCAGCATCAGCGCCGGATCGGAGCCGATATTGGCGAAGGCGCGGATCCTGGCGCGGGGCTTGAGATCCATCGACTTGCCGCCCTTCTTCGAGCCGAGCAGCACCAGGCTGGCGCCATCGACGATGCCCGACGAATTGCCGGCATGGTGGACGTGGTTGATCGCCTCGATTTCCGGATGGGCCTGGATCGCGACGGCGGAAAAGCCGCCCATCTCCGCAATCATGCCGAAGGAGGCGTTGAGGCTGGCCAGCGCCTGCATGTCGGTGCCGGGCCGCATGTGTTCGTCACGGTCAAGGATGGTCAGCCCGTTGATGTCCCTGACAGGGACCACCGACTTGTCGAAATAGCCGTTCTTCCAGGAATGCGCCGAGCGCTTCTGGCTTTCCATCGCATAGGCGTCGACATCGTCGCGCGAAAAACCGTATTTGGTGGCGATCAGGTCGGCGGAAACGCCCTGCGGCATGAAATAGGCCGGGATGTTGACCGAAGGATCCATGAACCAGGCGCCGCCCTGGGCGCCGATGCCGATGCGCGACATCGATTCGACGCCGCCGGCAATGACGATGTCGTCGGCGCCATAGGCAATCTTGCCGGAGGCGAGGTTGATCGCGTCGAGCCCGGAGGCGCAGAAGCGGCTGACCTGGATTCCGGGCGCTTGCGTTGCGTAGCCGGCTTCAAAGGTGGCCGCCCGCGCGATGTCGCCGCCGGCCTCGCCAATCGCGTCGACACAGCCCATGATGATGTCGTCGACAGTGCTGGTGTCGAGCCCGTTGCGGTCGCGCAGGGCTTCAAGCATGTGCGAGGCCAGCCGTACCGACGGAACTTCGTGCAGGCTTCCGTCCTTCTTGCCGCGGCCCCGCGGGGTGCGGACGTGATCATAGACAAATACATCAACCATTGCGGTGATCTCCAGGTTTTCGTGTTCGGGTCAGGCGGTCGCCGTGGCGGGATCCATCCCGCTCGGCATCAGGTCTTCGGGGCGTTTGTAGCCGGGCAGGGCTGCGATGCGGTCCAGCCAGGCCCCAATGTTGGGATAGTCGGCCGGTTCCATGCCGATCTGATCGGGCCAGTACAAATAGCCGCACAGCGACAGGTCGGCGATTGTCGGATGGCCGCTGGCGATGAAATCGTGATCGCCGAGATGGGCCTCGAGCACCTTCCAGGCGTTGACCGCGCGGGCGTGGAAGAACTGCGTCACCGGATCGTCGGTCTTTTTCTGGAAATGGCTCATGAAGCGGTAGGTCGCCGTGTAGCTGGTCAGTTTGTGATTGTCCCACAACAACCAGCGCAGGATTTGCCGGCGCTCTTCCTCATTGGCTGGAGTGAACCGGTCAAACTCCCGCGACAGATAGTCGAGGATGGTTCCGGACTGGCTCAGCACCACATCGCCATCCACCTTGTGGTGGGTCAGCACCGGCACCTCGCCCATGATGTTCCTGGCGCGGAAGTCCGGCGAGCGGGTCTCACCAGTGAAGAACGCCACGCGGCGCGGCGCCCAGTCAGCGCCGCACAGTTCCAGCATCAGCGCCGCCTTGTAGGCGTTGCCGCTTTCCAAAAAGCAATCAAGCGTAAAATCGGTCATGAGATCACAGGCTCCTTGCGATCAGCAGTTTCATGATTTCATTGGTGCCGCCGTAAATCCGCTGCACCCGTGCATCGCGGAACATCCGCGCCACCGGATATTCATTCATGTATCCGTAGCCGCCATGCAGCTGCACGCATTCATCCACGATCTTGCACTGCAGGTCCGAGACCAGATATTTGGCCATCGACGCGGTGGTCGAGGTCAATCGCCCCTTGAGGTGTTCGCCGATGCAGTGATTGACAAACACCCGCGCCATCACCGCTTCCGACTTGAGTTCGGCCAGTTTGAACTGGGTGTTCTGGAACTCGATGATCGCCTTGCCGAAGGCGCGGCGCTCCTTGACATAATCGATGGTGATCGCCAGCGCCCGCTCGATCATCGAGATCCCCTGATTGGCGATCAGCAGCCGTTCCTGCGGCAGTTCTGTCATCAGTTGCACGAAGCCTTGGCCTTCTTCGGTGCCCAGCATGTTGGCGGTCGGAATCCGCACATTGTCGAAAAACAATTCCGAGGTGTCGTTGGATTTGAGACCTACCTTGTCGAGGTTGCGGCCGCGGCGAAAACCCTCGACCGCCTCGGTTTCCACCACCATCAGCGAGACGCCCTTGGCGCCCTTGGATGTGTCAGTCTTGGTCACCACGATGATCAGATTGGCGTGCTGGCCATTGGTAATGAAGGTTTTCGAGCCGTTGATGACGTAATGATTGCCATCTTTCTTGGCCGTGGTCTTGATGCCCTGCAGATCCGAGCCCGCGCCGGGTTCGGTCATGGCGATGGCGCCGATCATCTCGCCCGACGCCATCTTCGGCAGCCAGTTTTTCTTCTGCTCTTCCGAGCCGAAATGCAGGATGTAAGGGGCGACGATGGCGTTGTGCAGGGCTATGCCGAAGCCGTCGGTGCCGGTGCGCCCGAGCGCTTCGGCGATCACCGCTTCATGGGCGTAGGTGCCGCCCGAACCGCCATATTCCTCCGGCATCGCGGCGCAAAGCAGGCCGGCGGCGCCGGCGCCCTCCCAGGCGCTGCGATCGACCATCTCCTGCTTCTCGTAGCGGTCGTAATGCGGCGCCACCTCGGCTTCAAGCCAGCGGTAGGCCATGTCCTCCAGCATCGCGACGTCGTCTTCCATCCAGTCCGGGCGCGGCACGCCAAGCACTTCCGACGGCAAAGTAGCCATGTTTTCCTCCCGGAATGTGACGCCGGGCGATTGCTGTCCGTCCGGCGGTAGGCTCAATTTCACTCAGTGATGGCGGTCAAACAAGGACCGCGGCTTAAAACGCTGCTTCGGCCAGTTCCATCATGGTCTCGCAGCCGGTCTCGATACGCGCCTTGCGCAAGCCCGTTTCCGGCATGATCCGCTCCATGTAGAACTTGCCGACCAGCAGTTTGGAAGCGAGGAATTCTTCCTTGCCATCCGCGCCGCTGGCGCGTTTTTCCACGGCGGCCTTGGCCATCAGCGCCCACATGTAGCCGAGCGCGACAAGCCCGAAGAGATGCATGTAGTCGGTCGAGGCGGCGCCGGCGTTGTCGGGCTTGGCCATGGCGTTCTGCATCAGCCACATGGTCGAGGCCTGCAGATCGTTGAGACCCTTCTTCAGACCCTTGGTGTAGAGCGCCAGGTCTTCGTTGGAACGATTGTCCTCGCAGAAATCGCCGACTTCCTTGAAGAAGGCCATCACCGCGCGGCCGCCGTTAAGTCCGAGCTTGCGGCCGACCAAGTCGAGCGCCTGGATGCCGTTGGCGCCTTCGTAGATCATGGCGATGCGGGCGTCGCGGACATACTGGCTCATGCCCCATTCCTCGATATAGCCGTGACCGCCGAACATCTGCTGCGCCATCACCGCGTGCTCAAAGCCCTTGTCGGTGAGCACGCCCTTGACCACCGGCGTCACCAGGCTGAGCAGATCGTCCGCCTGCTGCACGTCGCTTTCGACTTCGGATTTGTGCGCGACATCGGATTTCAGCGCGGTCCAAAGCATGAAGGCGCGGCCGGCCTCGTTGAAGGCGCGGATGGTCAGCAGCGTGCGGCGGACATCCGGGTGCACAATGATCGGATCGGCTTTCTTGTCCGGCGCCTTGGCGCCCGACAGCGACCGGCCCTGCAGCCGCTCGCGGGCGTAGGCAACGGCATTCTGATAGGCGATCTCGCCCATCGCCTGGCCCTGCAGGCCAACGCCGAGACGGGCTTCGTTCATCATCACGAACATCGCCTTCAGCCCGGCGTTTTCCTTGCCCAGCAGATAGCCGGTGGCCTCGTCGTAATTCATCACGCAGGTGGCGTTGCCGTGAATGCCCATCTTCTCTTCGAGCGATCCGCAGGTCACCGGGTTGCGGTCGCCCAGCGATCCGTCGTCACCGACCATGAGTTTGGGCACGATGAACAGCGAGATGCCCTTGACGCCTTCCGGCGCGCCTTCGATGCGGGCGAGCACCAGATGGATGATGTTGTCGGACATGTCGTGCTCGCCGGCCGAGATGAAGATCTTCTGGCCGGAAATCTTGTAGCTGCCGTCATCCTGCGGCACGGCCTTGGTCCTGAGCAGACCCAGATCCGTCCCGCAATGCGGTTCGGTCAGGTTCATGGTGCCGGTCCAGATACCTTCGACCATCTTGGGCAGGTAAAGCGATTTCTGCTCGTCGGTGCCGTGTTCATTGATCGCGGCGACGGCGCCTTGAGTAAGGCCGGGATACATCATCAGCGACAGGTTTGCCGAGATCAGGTACTCCGAAACGGCGGTGTGCAGTATATAGGGCAGGCCCTGACCGCCAAATTCGGCGGGCGCCGCCAGCCCGAGCCAGCCGCCTTCGCAATATTGCCTGTAGGCTTCCTTGAAGCCCTTCGGCGTCGACACCGTCGCGTCATCGTGGCGGGTGCAGCCTTCCTGGTCGCCGACCTGATTGAGCGGCAGCATCACCTCTTCGGCAAGCCGCGCCCCTTCCTGCAAAATGGCCTCGACAATGTCCGGACTTGCGTCGGCGAACCCGGGCAAGTTCATGTAGCGCTCGTAACCGAGCACATCGTTGAGAATGAAAAGCGTGTCGTCGACTGGCGCCTTGAAGACTGGCATGGATCCTCATCCCTTGTACGGTCGTCGCATCAAGCACAATAGCCCGGCGATCCTCGCGGACTCGCTTACTAAATTTTGACGTTCGCGTAAACGTAAAAAATGACGCCTTACCGACGATATCCGATATCGTGACCCAAAAACCTGTCAAAAACCAGCGAATTCAGCCGAATTGTCACGAAAAAATCATAAAAACTGGAGGAAGATTTTCCCGCAAGCAGGGTTCGGGATGTGATTTTGTCGGCCCGCGCTGGCGCGAACTCACAAAAACCCCGCCTGGGCTGACCCAAGCTGCCGATGCGCCCGGGCAGGGGATCACGACGCAGCCCGAACCGGCGATGCCATGGCTGGCCGTAAATCGGGCACATGGGTATTGGCGGGCAGCGGTGAGTCGGCCGGAGTGACCGTCCGCGGAGCGGCAACAGGGCGTTTGGCCGCCGCCTTCAGGCTGTCGAGCCATTCAAGATAATAGGCCAGCGCGGCCTGGGCCACGAGGCCGGCAACAACGATCAGACCAAGCGCTGTCGGGCTGCTCGCATGGGTCAAGGTCCAGGCCTGCGCCAGCATCGCCAGCAGCGTGCCGGCGATGAACACCGGCAGGGCATGACGGCCCATGACCGCGAGAGGATTGCGGCGCCCCACCCGCCAGACATTGGACAGCGCCGGCACCGTGACCAGCAGATAGGCCATGGCCAGAACATGCGTGAGCCGAAAAACCGACAGGAATGTCTTGTCGAAGCCGGTGAGAACCGCCGGCAGGCCGAAGGAAACATCAACGCCCCAGAACGGGACTTTCACCCAGGCAAGCGACAGCAGCAGATAGAAGATGCTCAGGACCTGCAATGTCACCGAAACCGGAATCCGGCCGCCGCGCCGCACATGCATGTTTGCGGCCATGCCGATGACAAAGAGGAATTGCCACGACAACGGGTTGATGAACCAGAAATTGCCGCCCGGATAAGTGGGCAGTGCGATGAGGAACAGTCCGCACACCAGCCAGAGCGCGCCGGAGGCCACCAGCATCGCGGCGATGCCCCAATGGGCAAGCAGCAGGAACAGCGGCAGCATCACCAGGATCACGCCATACATCGACAGGATATTGTTGTAGCCCAGCTGATGTCCGAGCGTGACAAGTCCGACAAACCCCCTGACCGGGTCGGTGACCAAAGGCTTGATGTTGATGGTGTCGAGTAATTCCGGTGCGGCATAGGTGAGTGCGAAACCGGCAAAAATGGCGAGCGTCACCAGTGTGCTCACAAGGTGGGCGACGTAAAGCACGCCGGCGCGCCGCCAAGCCCGGATTGCCGTGAGCAGCCGGCTGCCGGCCTGAAACTTCAATCCATAGGCATAGGCGGCGGAGACCCCGGAGATCAGCACAAAGGCTTCGGCGGCGTCGGAGAAGCCGAAATTCTTGGAGCTGAACTGTTCAAACGGATTGCCGGGCACATGATTGACAAAAATGGTGATGAGGCAGAACGCGCGGAGCGCATCAATCCTGGTGTCCCGGTTCTGAGGCCGCGAGCCTGCCGGCGGCACTCTCCGTTCGGCCATGTCTCCGGTCTGACCAGTTTTCCCGAAAAAGGCAGGTTTGTGTGCAATACCCATCGCGTTACGCCGATTCCGACAGCTGCAGTTGACCCACGGCATGAAGCCGGTCTTTGTTCGCCAGCAAGCCGCTGGCGCGCAACAGTGCCGCGAAACGTCCGTTGTCGCGGTCGGCAAGCTGCTGGAACTCGCCGAACTCGATGATGCGTCCGTGATCAACAAAGATCACCAGGTCTGCGTCGCAAACGGTCGAGAGGCGGTGAGCGATGATGAAGGTTGTGCGGTCCTTGCGCAGCCGGTCAATGGCGCTCTTGACCAGCTGCTCGGTCTCCACATCCAGGGCGCTGGTCGCCTCATCCAGCACCAGGATCGGGGCGTCCTTGAGCACCGCGCGGGCAATCGCGATGCGCTGGCGCTCGCCGCCTGAAAGCTGGGCGCCGCGCTCGCCAACCAGGGTGTCATATCCCTCGCGCTTGGACAGAATGAACTCCATCGCGGCGGCAGCCCTGGCAGCCTCGTGAACTTCGTCATTGCCGGCGTCGGTCTTGCCGATGCGGATGTTTTCCTCAATGGTCCGGTTGAGCAGCCCGGCTTCCTGGAAAACCGCGGCAATCTGATTGCTGTGCGAGCGCCGCGTCATGTCACGGATGTCGATGCCGTCAATGCGAATGCTGCCGCTGTCGGGATCAAACACGCGCTGCAGCAGGTTGATCATCGTGGTCTTGCCTGCGCCGGTGGGACCGACAATGGCGACAGTCTTGCCGGCGGGCACCTCAAAGCTGATATTGTGGACACCCTCGCCGCTGCCGGGAAACTGGAACGAGACATTGTCGAAGCTGACATGGCCCTTGAGACGGTCAACATTCAGACCGCCACTGCCGTCGGGCCGTTCGGATACGGCATCCTTGAGCGCGAAAAACGGCTCCAGCCGCGCGCGGGCTTCGAAGATCTCGTTGAAGAAGCCGGTCACCTGGTCGAGGCGGCCGATCAGCAGGCCGGCAAAGCCGATAAAGGCAACGATATCGCCAATACGCATCTCGCCGCGCTGCACCAGCAGAGCACCGATGACGAGAACAATCATCATTGAGATCGTCGCCGCCAGACGCTGCAACGCGCTGCCCAACGCCCACCAGTTGAGCACCGGATACTGGGCATTGAGAAGATCGTCGGTGAAGCGGCGCAGCGCTTCGGCTTCCTGGGCGACACGGCCATAGCTCTGCATGACCGAAACATTGCCGATGGAATCCGCCACATGGGAAAAGACCTGATGGTAATGCTGTTCCACCTGAGCCTGGCCTGCCTTTGTCCGCCTCATCACAAGACGATTGATCGCTATATAGCAGGCGCCCAGACCGCCCAGGACCAAAGCCATTCGCCAGTCGAGCGTCAGCGCGGTTGGCACAAGCAAGACCAGCGTGACCACCGTTGCAAGATGCTGACGCATGAAACCGAGCCACAGCGCGAACAATGTCTCAATGGCGCGAAGCAATGTGTGCAGCACCTGGGATGTGCCCTGGCGATGATGCCAGGCCATCGGCATCGACATCACCTGCTCGAACGACTCGGTGAGTACTTTCGACCGGCGCTTGTGCGCGAGACGATCGGCTCCGCGTGCGACCAGGACCAAGGCTATGATGTTGAAACAGCCCAATGCCGCCCACAGGGCAATGGGCGACACCAGGTCGGTGCTGTTGGCAATGGACTGGATGATCCCACCAAAAAGAATGGGTTCGGCGATCATGATCACCGCAAGGGCGACATTGGCGGCGCAGATGCCTGTCACTCTCCAGCCTTCCGCAACCAACTGCCGCATAGCCCGCATGTAAATACTGAAGAGACTCAATTAACTATCCTATCGTGCACTGCACTCGTGAAACCGAAAAAATTGCTGCACCGCGATTGAGACTAAAACGCGGCCAATGCTGGTTCGTTCATCCGCTGGGCAAAACTTTCAAATAATGGCGGTTACGTTGCGTGATGGAAAAGCCGGAATTTCACCGCTTTTCTGGCAAATGCTTGTTTTTGAGGCAGAAATTATCGAGATGGCACGTGAGTGTGGGCCTCGGCGCGCACGACGCTCTAACCCAAACAGGACCGGAAACGGTCCCCAAGACTGGCTTGATGAAGACGGATACTAGAGCGGGCGGGTTCGGATGGATGGGCCGGCGGCGGGGCCTATTCTGACTCGGCGAGCATGCCGCGAACCACCTCGATCGTGCGTTCGAGCTCTTCAATCGCGGTCTGGATACTGCCGCGCTGATCTTCAAGCACCCGCATCTGCGCTTCGCCCTTGGTCAGCGCGACCTTGAGCTGGGCGACATTCTTGCCACGCGGATCATAGAGATCGATCATTCGCTTGACCTCGGTCAGCGAAAATCCGACCCGCTTGCCAAGCAGGATGAGCTTGAGCCTGGCCCGGTCGCGCCGCGTGAACAGCCGCGTGACGCCGACCCGCGTCGGCTTGAGCAGGCCCTTGTCCTCGTAAAACCGCAATGTCCGGAGCGTTACGCCAAACTCCTCGGCCAGGTCGCCGATTTTGTAGACCGCTTCATCCTGGTCCATGCTGTTGTCCGTCATGTCATTCATGGTTGGCCGAGCTGCCGTTCTGCGTTGTGCCCGATAGGACCATCGCGTTTGACATTATATGCGCCAAACCGTCAAGTCGCGCGACTTTGCCGCTCAAATCTAGAAGAAAAGTAACCTTGGTTAACGGGTTGTTTACCACGTTTCGCGGAATGTGCGCGGGAAGAGCAGTAAGCCCGGATTCCTTGTAACTTGTTTTAACCGGTTTGACGCCTGGCTTTCCGGAGTCCGGGACTTTCATCGGCAAACGGACGAGCGGAACGGATCGGCTGCGGATGGGGGAGCGGCAGGCTCCCGGCAACAACGCGAAGCGGAAACGAAGATGAACGGATCGCGATCTTATTCAAGCCAGCCAGGGGCAGGGGAAACCTCTCTGGATGCGCTCAATCGTACCATCGAGGGATTGGAAGCGCGGATTGAGGGCATCCTCGGCCGCGGCGGCAATCCTGGTGCTGGCCGGTCTGCGTCTGCCGCTCCTCAGCCATCGCCGCCATCGGGTACGGGAGCGAATTTGCTTGAAGGCATTCGCGCACGCCAGAGAGCGCTTGATGGCGCCCGCCACGCGCCTGCGCACTCCAATGCGTCTGGCATGAATGCAGCCGGCTATCAGAACCGGCAGGCGGAGCCGCAGACGACACGGGCGCGGTCCGCTGCCGCTCACTCCCCTTCCGCCCCGCGCCAGGACCCCGACCTCAGCCAGGTTCTCATCAGGGAAATGGCGGCTCTGCGCCAGGAAATGAGCGAATTGCGCGCCGAGGCCCGCGACCAGTCGCTGCCTCAGGAACTGCGCCGGGATCTGGCCAGCATTTCGGCCTCGATTGATGCGCTTGGCTCCCAGGACGGCGGCGCCGACTCGCTGCGGCTCGAACTGGATTCCATGCGCTCGATGGTTGACCGCCTGGCGCGCGAGGACAGCGTCCGCTCGCTCGAATCGCGCTGGCAGTCGATGGAGGAACAGGTTTCCAGTCTGGATATGGGCGCGCTTCGCGAAGAGCTTGTGAATCTGGCCTACCGCGTTGATGACATTCGCGAGGTTCTGTCCACCCTGCCTGCTACCGCTCAGGTCCGGGCGATTGAAGACAGGATCGCTGAACTCTCCCATGCGATCGAGGTGATGTCACGGCAGTCGGCCATGTCGGACGTTGACTTCCCGCACCAGTTCGATCTTCTCGGCGCCCGCCTTGATGAAATCACCCGGGGCATTGCCGCAATGCCGGCTCCGGTGGCAGCCCCGGCCGACCCGGCCCCGTTTGAGCGCCTTGAGGCCCGTCTGGCATCGGTTGCCCAGAAACTCGATAATCTGGCGCCGGCGCCGGCTGAGTCCGATATTGGCGATCGCATCGAGCATCTGGCCGCCCGTGTCGCGCAATTGGCTGATGAAGAGGCTGTCGCGCGTCTGGACGCCCGGATTGAAAATCTGCAGGCGTTTATTGAGAACGGCGTTCGCGAAGACCGGATGCCGGAACTGACCGACCATCTCAGTGACATATCAGGCAGGATCGCGGCCCTCGACGCGCGCGGCATGGATGAATCCCTGATCTCGCGGCTGGATCACCTGGCGCACCAGATTGACAGCATTTCGAATCCCGCGCCGCAGCCCGGCGCCATTCCGGAGGCCGTCATCGGCCGCCTGGAAGCCCTGATTGGCAGGGCCGAAGACACCGCCGCCCGCACGGTTGATCCGCTCCCCGGACTGGAAACACTGGACGCCAGGCTTGCCGATATCGCGTCCAAGCTCAAACAGGCTGAAGTGACCGCTGCGGGCCTTGCCATCCACCCGATCAGCGGACTGGAGAATGTCGAGGCGCAACTGGCCGAAATCTCCGAGCGACTTAACCGCCAGGAGCCCGAGCAGACGCTGGTGACGATCCCAGGCATTGAGAACCTTGAAGCCAGGCTCGCCGATATCGCCGACCGGCTGGACATGTCGAGCCAGGCCCATTCCGGACCCAGCGACGAGGCATTGCGCGGTCTTGAGGACCAGATCGCAAACCTGTCGCGGCTGGTCAGTTCGGCGCCCGCCGGCGGCGGCTCCGACTTTGACGAACGTTTCGCCTCCATTGAGGAGCATCTGGCCACAAGCGATGAATTTGTCATCGAAGCGGCGCGCCAGGCAGCCGAAGCGGCGCTGGTTGCCTATTCCGGACAAATGGGCGGCGCGCCTTCATCTCAATCGATTGCCAATATTGAAGTCATCACCGCGCTTGCCGACGACCTCAAGGCGCTTGAAACCCTCAGCCGCAAGACCGATGACCGCACCATGCGCGCCTTCGAGGCCGTGCAGGAAACGCTGTTGAAGATCGCAGGCCGTCTGGAAACCCTCGGCGTTGCGCCGGCATCGCATGACCTGGAATTTCACAACGACATCGGCGATGCCGGTGCCCGCGGCGGCAACCCGTCAGCGATGCCGCTGGCCTCGACGGCCGCGCTCGATCATGCGATGCATCCGGCCGGCGCCGATGAGCACGACCTTTCGCATCCGGGCCGCAGCCAGCACGGCCAGACCGCGCGGTCCCCCTCCGAGGCTGCGGCACTTGCCGCGGCCTTCGCCAAAATCCAGGAGGCCGAATCCGAGGACAGCGACGCCCTGTCGCAGATGGGCGCGGGCGGCGACAAGTCGTTCCTCTCGGGATTGGCCGCTCGAATCCGCCCGGGCAAGGACACACCGAAGACTTCGTCCGAGCCGCAGTTTACCGAAGACGATTCACCGCCGCTCGATCCCTCGATGGAGATGGATCAGGCAATCGCGAACATGCCGCTCGAACCGGGCTCGGGCGCTTCCGACATCAACCGGATCTTGCAGAAAGTGCGACAGGCCCAGGCGGCCGAACGCCAGCGTGGCGGCAGTCCGGCTGAAGACGGATCGGAAAAGACCGAATTCCTGGCCTCCGCGCGGCGCGCCGCGATGGCGGCGGCGGCGGAAGTCGAAATCATCGGCAAGAACCGCAAGATCGGCGGCGGCGGCCTGCTTGAGGTGCTCAAATCGCGCCGGCGTCCGATCCTGATGGCTGCGGGAGCGGTTCTGCTGGCGATCATGGCATTCCCGCTTGTCTCTGGTCTGGTGTCGGGCAACGGCGAGAATGCCGCAACCGTCGATCCGGCAATCGTCGAACCGGCCGGACTCGCCGCGCCATCTGGTGAAGCGGGTCCCGTCGAAACCATCAATTCCGTTGTGCAAAGTGAAGAGACCGTCAGCCTGCCTCGTTTGCCGGAGGTCAGGGTGATCGAACCCGGCGCCGAAGTCCAGTTGACCGAAGCGCCGGCCGCGATGGCGGAGATGGAGCCGGCCGACACCTCACCGCAGGAAGCCGTTGCCGCCGCACCGGTTGAAGCACAAGCTTCAGCGGCTGATGCCGCGCTTGCCGCCGATCTGGATGCGCTTCCGGCAGGTGCAGCCAACCCAGCGCTCAAAGCCGCCGCCGGCGCCGGCAATCCTCTGGCTTTCTACGAAATCGGCGCCCGCTACACCGAGGGTCGCGGCGTTGCTGTCGATCTCAAGACGGCCGCCGGCTGGTATCAGCGCGCCGCCGATCTCGGGCACGCGCCGTCCCAGTACCGGATCGCCAATTTCTACGAGAAGGGAAGCGGTCTCGACCGTGACCTTGATGCCGCCAAGAAGTGGTATCAGATGGCTGCCGAGCAGGGCAACGCCAGCGCCATGCACAATCTCGCTGTCCTTTACGCCACGGCGGGACCGGCTCCCGACTTCGACAACGCGGCGGAATGGTTCGGTCGTGCAGCCGAGGTCGGTGTCCGCGACAGCCAGGTCAATCTTGCCATCCTCTATGCTCGCGGAGACGGGGTGACCCGGGATCTCGAACAATCCTACAAATGGTTCGCCATTGCGGCAAATGACGGCGACAAGGATGCGGCGGTCAAGCGCGACGAAGTGTTCAACGCGCTGCGGCCCGAGCAGGTGGAGTCAGCCCGCGCCGCTGTCGCCAACTGGACCGCCAAGCCGATCGCCCCGGATGTCAATGGGGTTGAAGTTCCGGCTTCATGGGGAGCCGAAACCAACGAAACCGCCTCCGTCGACATGAGCAAGGCCATCCGTAACATCCAGGCCATCCTCAACAATAACGGGTTTGACGCAGGCGAGCCGGACGGTCTCATGGGCGCAAAGACCACGGCGGCGATCAAGGCTTTCCAATCCTCGATCGGGATGGAGCCCACCGGGGAAGTCGACGACAGGCTGGTGAAGGAATTGCTTGAGCGCAACGGCTGATGCATGTCGCGCAGGATTGCGCGCGGTGGTTTTGCGGTGGCGTCATGTAAATGCAAGGCGTCCGGACATCGTCAGGCCGGGCCGGAATGACCTGAGGGAATCGTCCGTCTCGCGACCGCGATGCGGCAGGGCCGCAGGCGAAATATCGGACACGCAAACAGCTTCTGTTTCAAGAAGATACCAACAGGTTTGACTCGCGCGATCGAAACGCGCAATACGGTTTTGTCGGGCATGTCCGGCATCACCCTTCCCAGCCAGTGACGCCCGGGGGCGCGAGGTGAGCATCTACCTTCCGATCGCTGAATTGTCGGTCAATATCTTCGTCATCCTCGGGATGGGCGCAGCGGTTGGTTTCCTGTCCGGCATGTTCGGGGTCGGTGGCGGGTTCCTGATCACGCCGCTGTTGATCTTCTACAATATCCCGCCGGCCGTGGCTGTCGCCACCGGCGCCAATCAGGTTGTCGCCTCCTCCGTTTCAGGCGCGCTGGCGCATTTCCGGCGCGGCACACTTGATATCAAGCTCGGGCTTGTCCTGCTTTCGGGTGGCCTTGTCGGCGCGACGGCCGGCATCCAGATCTTTTCCATGCTGCGCCGGCTTGGGCAGCTCGATCTGATCATCTCGTTGCTCTATGTTGTTTTCCTTGGATCGATTGGCGGACTGATGCTGTGGGAAAGCGTCAATTCGATACGCCGGGCGGCCAACAACAAGCCGGTGTCGCTGCGCAAGCCCGGACAGCACAATTGGGTGCATCGCCTGCCGTTCAAGATGCGGTTCAAGCGCTCCAAGCTCTATCTCAGCGTTATCCCGGTCATTCTCTTGGGATTTGCGATCGGCATCCTGACGTCCGTCATGGGTGTTGGCGGCGGATTCATCATGGTGCCGGCAATGATTTACCTCTTGCGTATCCCGACCAATGTGGTGATCGGCACATCGCTGTTCCAGATCATCTTCGTCACCGCCTTCACCACCGTCGTCCAGGCGGCGACCAACTTTTCGGTTGATATCGTGCTGGCTGCGCTGTTGATGAGCGCCGGCGTCATTGGCGCGCAATACGGTGTCCGCGTTGGCCAGAAAATGCGTGGCGAGCAATTGCGCGCCGGTCTTGCGCTGCTGGTTCTGGGTGTCGGCATCCGCCTTGGGTTCGGTTTGGTGCTGGAGCCTGACGAAGTCTATTCGGTGGTCAGCGGGAGCTTCGGATTCTGATGCGCACCGCTGTCTTGACGCTTGTTGCCTTCATGAGCGCCGGCATTCCGGCCGCGGCCCAGCTCGCTGATCCGACCGTCATCATCAACGATAAATTCTCCGAGCGGATCGACATCGGAATATCGACCAATGAAATTGCCATCACGTCGGATTTCTCCGGCGCCGACATCACCGTTTTTGGCGCCATAGATGGCGCCGACGAATTGCTGCTGGCGACATTCGCCTATGACATCGTGGTGGCGCTTGAAGGGCCGCGCCTGTCCAGCACGGTCCGCCGCAAGGAACGCGTCGCGGGGATTTGGATGAACCGGCATTCGATCCGCTTCGAGCCGATCCCGGCGTCCTATTCGATGTCAAGCACGAGGCCTCTGGCCGACATCGCCAATCTGATGGAGCTTGCGTCACGGGATATCGGCATCAACAACATTCGCCTGGTTCCCACCGGCGGCGTCGGCGATGGATCCCGGCTGACCGAATTCCGCGAGGCGCTTCGGCGCATCAAGCAGGCCAGCGGTCTGTATCAACGGGCCCCGACCGGGGTTCAGTTCATTTCCAAGGCGCTGTTCCGCGCCACCGTGCGGCTTCCGGCCAACATCCCGGTGGGCCAGCACAAGGTCCGCGCCGTGTTGTACAAGAACAACCAGTTCGTCATGGAAAAGGTGATCCCGCTCAGGGTTGTCAAAACCGGCCTCGAGCAGTTCATCTACAATCTGGCGCATCTCTATCCGCTCGCCTACGGCATTATCGCCGTGCTTCTGGCCACCGTGACCGGATGGTTGGGCAGCGTGATATTCCGCAGGGATTGATGGCGGCTCGCACGCTTGCTTCAAAGCGGCGGACCGCGACGGCGGGATTCAGCCGTTCATGCGGTTGAAGGCGACGGAATAGATCCGCTCCCGGCCGATGAGATGGGCGATCAGGTCACTCTGGACAAACAAGCCGCGCATGGCCGGATGACGCAGTTCCAGCCCGCCGGTGGTCGAGCCGAAGGCCGGCATCAGCAGCCGCTTGCCATCGCTGGCAAAGCACGGCCTGCGCACGCTCTTGCCGCGCCGCACCACACGCGCCACCGGATGCAGGTGCCCGGCGATTTCGCCATCAGCAGCACCCGGTTTGGGTTCATGCCGAAATACCAGGGTTTCAACATGGAGCTCGCTGCACCATGCGCCGGAGAGGCCTTCCGGGCGATCCGGATCGTGATTGCCCTCGATCCAGGCCCATTGGCGGCCATGCTGCAAGGCCGCCAGGGCTTCGCGGTAACACTCCGGTAGATGCCGCGACCCGGTCCGGTCATGAAAACTGTCGCCCAGACTGATCACCAGACGCGGATTGTAGCGCGCGATCGCTTCGCCAAGCCGGGCGAGCGTTACGGCGGTGTCATAGGGTGGCAGCAGCAGCCCGCGGCGGGCAAAGGCGGCGCCCTTTTCCAGATGCAGATCGGAGACCACCAGCGCAGAGCTGTCGGGCAGCCAAAGCACGCCAGCGCGGTCGCAGCTCACCGCCGTTCCGTTGACGCTCACATCGACCGTCAGCGGACCGCCCGCCGGACTGTCTGTTCTGAGCGCCGCGATCGCGCCGTGCATGGCTGCTCCATTCAATTCCGGCTTTGCGCCTCGGCCAGCAGATCCTCCGCGGCTTCGGCCAAAATGCTCTCATGCGCCTCGCCGGTGACCGGCTCGCGGCCGATTTCCAGCATGATCGGGACCGCCAGCGGCGAGATATGGTCCAGCGCCCGGTGCCTGATGTGTCCCTTGATTCGGCTGAGCATAGCGCCGAGCCGCTGAATGTCCAAAAGCCCCTGCGCCGCGTCAGCGCGGGTTGCCCGGAGCAGGATATGATCGGGCTCGTGGCTTCTGAGCACGTCATAGATCAGATCGGCGGAAACCGTGACCTGGCGGCCGGTCTTCTCCTTGCCGGGATGGCGCCGCTCGATCAGTCCGGAGATCACCGCGCAGGCGCGAAAGGTACGTTTGAGCATCCAGGATTCGTTGAGCCACGCATCGAGATCGTCGCCGAGCATGTCCTCGTCAAACAACTCGCCGAGGTTGAGCCGCCCGTCGGAGATCATCGCGCCCATGTCCTCGAGCCCCCACACCGCCAGCGAATAGTCGGTCGCCACAAATCCCAGCGGTTGCGCCCGCATCCGCTCCAGCCGCCGCGTCATCAGCATCCCCAGCGTCTGGTGCGCCACCCGGCCTTCGAAAGGATACAACACCATGTAGTAGCGCTCGGCCCGCGGAAAGGTCTCGATCAGCAGGCTGTCCCGGGCCGGCAGTTGCGAGACCTGCTGCTGCATCCTGAGCCAGTCCGACACCTGGTCGGGAAGCGCGCCCCATTTGGCCGGATCGGCGATCATGGCGCGGACGCCTTCGGCCAGATAGGTCGACAGCGGAAACTTGCCGCCGGCATAGGCAGGCACTTTCGGATCCTGATCCCAGGCTTTCGAGACGAGGCACTCGTTTTCGCGGATGCCTTCGAACCGCAGGATCTTGCCTGAGAAAAGGAAAGTGTCCCCAGGCGCCAGCGTTTCGAGAAAATATTCCTCGACCTTGCCCAAAGGCGGGCCGCCACGCCCGGTGAGGGCGCCGTTCTTGCGGCTGGTCATCCGCACATTGAGCATCGGCGCCTCGATGATGGTGCCGATGTTGAGCCGGTACTGTTGCGCAACCTGCGGATTTGAGATTCGCCACAACCCGTCCGCGCGCTTGCGGATCCGCGCGTAGCGCTCATAGCTTTTGAGCGCATAGCCGCCGGTGGCGACGAAATCGATGACCTTGTCGAAGGTCTCGCGGTCGAGCCAGGAATAGGGCGAGGCGCTGATCACCTCCGCATAGAGATCATCCGCGTCGAAAGGGCCGGCCGCCGCCATCCCCAGCACATGCTGGGCCAGCACGTCGAGCCCGCCGTCGCCGCCTGGCGGGGTGTCCTGCGCGCCGACATAATTGGCGTCGATCGCCGCCTGGCATTCGAGCACCTCAAACCGGTTGGCCGGCGTCAGGATCGCCCGGCTCGGCTCGTCCATGCGGTGGTTCGACCGGCCGATGCGCTGCGCCAGCCGGCTCGCCCCTTTCGGCGCACCGACATGCACGACCAGATCGACATCGCCCCAGTCGATCCCCAGATCGAGCGTCGAGGTGGCGACCACGGCGCGCAGCTCGTTGCGGCCCATCGCCGCCTCCACCCGCCGCCGCTGAGCCGCGTCAAGCGAGCCGTGATGCAGCGCGATCGGCAGATTGTCGTCGTTGACCCGCCACAATTCCTGAAACAGCAGTTCGGCCTGGCTGCGGGTGTTGACGAAGATCAGCGTGGTGCGGTGATCCTTGATGGTCTGGTAGATGTCGGGGACGGCGTAGCGGGAGGAATGACCGGACCAGGGGATGCGCTCGGCGGTCTCCAGAATGGTGATCACCGGGCTCGCCCCGCCGGTCACGGTGATGCGGCCGGCAAGCGCCTCCGTGCCGGGTGATTGCGGCACAAGCCAGCGCTGCAGCTCTTCCGGATCAGCCACTGTCGCCGACAGCCCGATGCTGCGCAGGCCCGGCGCCAGCTGGCGCAGCCGCGCCAGCGCGAGCGACAGCAAATGCCCGCGCTTGGAGGCGATCAGCGAATGCAGTTCATCGAAGATGACGAAGCGCAGCCCGGCGAATAGCCGCTCGGCATGGCCGTTGGCGATCAGCAGCGCCACCTGCTCGGGCGTGGTCAGCAGAATGTCGGGCGGGTCGGTGCGCTGCCGGGCGCGCTTGGATTGCGGCGTGTCGCCGGTGCGGGTTTCGATCCGCACCGGCAGGCCCATCTCCGCGACCGGACGCGCCAGATTGCGTTCGATGTCGACCGCCAGCGCCTTCAGCGGCGAGACATAGAGCGTGTGCAGCGATCTCGCGCCCGGTGTGCCGGGTTTCGGTTTGCCGCGTGTGGTCAGTTCGGTCAGACTCGGCAGGAAGCCTGCCAGCGTCTTGCCGGCGCCGGTCGGCGCGATCAGCAGCATCGAGCGGCCTTGCGCGGTCTCTGCCAGCAGTTCGAGCTGATGCGCGCGCGGCCGCCAGCCGCGGCTGGCGAACCAGCCGAGGAATGGCTCGGGCAGCGCAAAGCCCGGATTGTAGGCGTCGGATAAGGATTCGGCTTTCACACGGCCCAATCTAGAGCAGCCGTGGCCCGGCTCCAAGCTGTAAGGCGTCGATCAGTTCGACGATTACATCCGCGAGAACGGACCATCGCCGGGTGTCTCCTCGCCCCGGTCGGCGGGCTCCGCCACGACGACCGCCGGAAACGCGGGACGAGTTCCGGCCTGCGATGGCTTGCGGGCGATCACAAGAAGTCCGCTGATTGTGTTGGATCCGTCGCGCCGGATGGGCTCTTGCACCAGCCGCTCGACGGAAAGCCCGTGACGCTCGATGAGCGTACGGAGATAGTCAGCGCCGTGGCAATAGCGCAGCGAGGTCTGCAGCAGCCAGCCGGAGTCCGCCAGTCCAGCCTCGCAGGAAAAGGCAAGCAGTCCGCCGGGCGCCACCAGATCGGACGCAATGCCGATCACCCCGTCGAGATCGCCGAAATAGGCAAACACATCGGCCGCCGCGACCAGATCGGCCGGTTCCGCGCCATGAAGGCGCGCGGCGGGGATGCCGTGCAGAATGTCGGCCTGGCCGAGGCGGTCGTAAACGCCCTTGTCGCCGGCCTTGGCCAGCATGCCCTGCGACAGGTCGTAGCCCTCGAGCCAGGAGGTGCTGCGCCGAATCCGCTCCCCGAACAGCCCCGTGCCGCAGCCCAGGTCAATCACCTTGGCAAACTGCGCATCCGCGCCCGCGACGTCAGTGAGCAGCGCAGTCAACCGCTCCGGCACGCAATAGCCAAGCTCCTCGACCAGCGCCGCGTCGAAGCGATCCGAATAGCCGTCAAACAGCGCCTCGACATACTCGGAAGGGGGCGCCGGCGGCGTCTCCGCTTGGCCGGTCAGCGACAGTTTCAGGCCCGCGCCGAAAATGTCCACCGGCGCAAGCGCCAGCACCTGCCGCCAAGCATCCGCAGCGCCGGTCAAGTCCCCGGCCTTCTCGCAGTAATTGCCAAGTTCGTGCCAGCCCGCGGCCCAGCCGGGCGCCAGCTCCAGCGCCTGAACCTGCAGATCGACGGCAGCGCCAAGATCGCCGCCCTCGGCGTAAAGCCGGGCATACTGGGCGCGGCGATCGGCAGTCAGATCGCCCGAGGAAAGCTGGTAAGAGGTCAATGGTGGACCGGAAGTGCAAGAGGGAGACTGCCTATGCTGCCGTGCGTCAAAAAACGCAAGCCCTTTCGCTTGCCCCGCCGCCGCCCTAACTTGGCGTCATGGCCATCAGACCCGAGCATCTGCTGATTCCCCGCCGCGAAGGGCTCTATTGCCCGCCGGGCGATTTCTTCATCGATCCGGTGCGCAGCGTCGACCGAGCGCTGATCACCCATGGCCACGCCGACCATGCCCGCGCCGGCCACGGCCATGTGCTGGCGACGGCTCAGACGCTCGACATCATGGCGATCCGTTATGGCGCGGGTCATGCCGGCGCCACCCAGGCGGCCGGTCTCGGCGAGACGATCCGGATCAAGGACGTCACGGTCAGGTTTCACCCGGCTGGCCACGTGCTCGGTTCGGCGCAGATATCCGTGGAGAAGGATGGTCTGCGCATCGTTGCGTCCGGGGATTACAAGCCAAGGCCGGACCCGACCTGCGCCACATTCGAGCCGGTGGCCTGCGATGTCTTCATCACCGAGGCGACATTCGCCCTGCCGGTGTTCCGCCATCCCGACGCCACTAGTGAGATCGGCCGGCTGCTGCGCTCGGTCAGGCGCAATCCGGACCGGGCGCATCTGGTCGGCGTCTATTCACTCGGCAAGGCGCAGCGGGTGATCCGGCTGATCCGCGATGCCGGGTATCAAGCGCCGCTCTACATTCACGGCGCGCTGCAGAAGCTCTGCGACTATTATGAAAGCCAGGGCATCGCCCTCGGCGATCTGCGCCCGGCCACGGTCGAGGCGAGCGCCAAGGGCGACTTCGCCGGCGCCATCGTGCTCGGGCCGCCCTCAGCCTTCAGTGACACATGGGCCCGCCGGTTTCCCGATCCGCTGATCAGTTTCGCCTCGGGCTGGATGCAGGTGCGGGCCAGAGCGCGCCAGCGGGGCGTCGAGCTGCCGCTGGTGATCTCCGATCATGCCGACTGGGACGAGCTGGCGCAAACCATCCAGGCGGTTTCGCCGGGCGAGGTCTGGGTCACCCATGGCCGCGAGGAGGCGCTGGTGCGCTGGTGCCATATGCAGGGCATCGCCGCCAAGCCGCTGCATCTGGTCGGCTATGAAGATGAGGGCGACTGAGCCATGAACCGCTTCGCCGACCTTCTCGACATGCTGGCTTTCACGCCGTCGCGCAACGCCAAGCTGTCGCTGTTGCAGGACTATTTCCGCACCGTGCCTGATCCCGAGCGCGGCTACGCGCTGGCGGCAATCGTGCGCGATCTCGACATCCTCGCAGTCAAGCCGGCGCAATTGCGCGAGCTGATTTCCGCCCGCATGGATGCCGAGCTGTTCGCCTATTCCTATGATTATGTCGGCGATCTGGCCGAGACCATCGCGCTCGCCTGGCCGGAGAAGGCCGGAAAGGCGGTTGGCCGCAACGACGCGCCGGGGCTCGCCGAAGTGGTTGAGACCCTCCAGGCCTCCTCGCGCAGGGACGGGCCGAAGCTTGTCGAGGACTGGCTCGACCGGCTCGATCCGCCCGGCCGTTATGCCCTGCTCAAGCTGGTCACCGGCGGCTTCCGCATGGGTCTGTCCGCCCGGCTGGTCAAGCAGGCGCTGGCCGGGTTCGGCCAAGTCGAGGTCAATGAGATCGAGGAACTGTGGCACGGGTTGACGCCGCCTTATCTCGACCTGTTTGCCTGGCTTGAAGGTTCCGGCCCCAGGCCCGTCAACGCGGCGGCGGCGCCGTTCCGGCCGGTGATGCTGTCGCATGCAATCGACATTGGTGATTTTGACAAGCTTGATCCGGCGGATTTTACGGCTGAATGGAAATGGGATGGCATCCGGGTGCAGGCGACATCGGAGCGCGGCGTCAGCCGGCTTTACACCCGCACCGGCGACGATATTTCCGCAGCCTTTCCCGATCTGGTCGATGCGATTGGCTTTGACGGCGCGCTCGATGGCGAACTGCTGGTCGCCCGCCCCGGCGGCGACGGAATCGAGACCGGCACATTCTCAGATCTTCAGCAAAGGCTCAACCGCAAGACGGTGACGGCCAGGCAGGTGCGCGACTATCCGGCATTCTTCCGCGCCTATGATCTGCTGCAGGATGGCGCCGAGGATCTGCGCGCCAATCCTTTCCTTGACCGCCGCGCCAGGCTCGAAGCCTTTGTTGCACGGCTCGATCCGATGCGCTTCGATTGCTCGGACATGCTCACGTTTGCCGATTGGGACGAGCTTGCCGCCCATCGCGCCAATCCGCCTCTTGCGGTGATCGAGGGCGTGATGATCAAGCGCAAGGCCTCGCCCTACCTGCCGGGCCGGCCCAAGGGCGAATGGTTCAAATGGAAGCGTGATCCGTTCCTCATCGACGCGGTGCTGATGTATGCGCAGCGCGGCCATGGCAAGCGCTCGGGTTTTTATTCCGACTACACGTTCGGCGTCTGGCGCGAGCCGGGCGAGTTGGTGCCCGTCGGAAAGGCCTATTTCGGCTTTACCGATGCGGAACTCGTGCAGATCGACAAATATGTGCGCGACAACACCATGGAGCGCTTTGGCCCTGTCCGCTCGGTGCGGGCGGATCTGGAGAAGGGCTTGGTGTTCGAGGTCGCCTTTGAGGGCATCAACCGCTCGAGCCGGCACAAATCCGGCGTCGCCATGCGGTTCCCGAGGATCAGCCGGCTGCGCTGGGACAAGCCGCCCGGCGAGGCCGACCGGCTGGAAACGCTGGAGCGGATGATTGACGGCGCTGCATGATGCACTTGCCCGGCGCCCGCGCCGTGACTATGTGAAGGACAACGCAACACGGGAACCGCCGGCATGAGCAATGGTCTGACACGCTTTCTCGGCGATACGCCGGGGCGCACCGTCCTCAAACTGCTGGTCGCCTCCTTCGTGGTCGGCGTCATCATGGCGGCATTCAACTGGTATCCGGTCGACCTGCTGTTCATCGTCCGCGATTTCCTGGTCAATCTCTGGGAAACCGGCTTTGCCGCCCTGGGGCGGTTCGGCACCTATTTGCTGCTCGGCGCCGGCGTGGTGATTCCCGTCTTCATCATTCTGCGGCTGTTCAGCCTGCGCAGGTAGATCAGGGCTCAAACGAACTCCGACGCCGCCTCGAAGGTGATCAGATGCCGCCGGGCGACGGCGTCGATGTCATGGCTGTAGCCGCCGCCGAGAACGCTGGCGATAGGGATTCCCCTGTCGCGGAAAAATGAAAACACCCGGCGGTCGCGGTCCTTCAGACCCCGGTCCGTCAGCGAAAGCCGCCCCAGCCGGTCTTCCCCGTGCGGGTCGACGCCGGCATTGTAGAACACCAGGTCCGGCGAAAATCCTTCCAAGGTCCGGGGCAGCAGCCAGTCAAGCGTCTCCAGATAGGCGTCATCGCGCACCCCGTCCGGCAGGCCGACATCGATCGACGAGGCCTGCTTGCGCACCGGGTAGTTTTTCTCCGCATGCATGGACACTGTCCGGATCGCCTTTGTTCCGGCGCAGATTTCCGCCGTGCCGTCGCCCTGGTGCACATCGAGATCGATCACCAGCACGCGGTCGACCTCGCCATCGGCGAGCAGCAGATGCGCCGCCACAGCCACATCGTTGAAGGTGCAGAAACCGGCTCCTTGCGCACGCCGCGCATGGTGACTGCCGCCAGCGGTGTTGCAGGCAATGCCGCCACTGAGCGCCAACCGCGCCGCCATCACGGTGCCGGCGGCAGCCAGCCGCGCCCGCATGCTCACCCGCTGATCGACCGGAAATCCGATCTCGCGTTCGACCAGCGCCGGCACGTCGCAGGCCAGCACCTGATCGACATAGGCGCGTGCATGCGCCAGCGTCAGCCATTCGGCGCTGGCTGGCGCTGGTGCATGCAGCTCCATGATCGAGGCCAGGCCAGATTGCAGGATCAGCTCCATCAGGCGCGTGTATTTGCCCATCGGAAACCGGTGGCCGGGGGCAAAACCGGCGTCATAGGCGGGGGCGTGGATGATTGGCAGCTGGGACATCGCCGAAGATGTGGCGCAGCAAAGCGAATTCGTCCATGCCCCCGATGGGCTTTCTTTCCCGCCCGGTTTATTTTGCAGCCGACCCCGGTCCGAATCATAGTTCTCAACGGACATTTTCATGCCGCTTTCAGACGTCCGGACCGCGCCGCCGCAGTCAAAGCCCTTCGATGTCAACAACCGCATGGTGCTGGCCATCGCCGTGCCGATGACGCTGGCCTTTCTGACCACGCCGTTGTTGGGATTGGTCGATACCGCCGTGGTTGGCCGGCTGGGCGATGCGGCGCTGATCGGCGGGCTGGCGATCGCCGCCATCCTGTTCGATCTTGTGTTCACCACCTTCAATTTCCTGCGCTCGGCGACCACGGGTCTGGTTGCGCAAGCCATGGGCCGGGACGATCCGACCGAGGAACAGGCGGTGTTCTGGCGCTCGCTGATGATTTCGGTCGTAGCCGGCGTCGCCATCATCGCCGCCACGCCGCTGTTATTGGCCGCCGGTCTCGCCTTCATGGGCGCGCAAGGCCAGGTGGCCTCCGCCGCCTCCGCCTATCTGATGATCCGGGCGCTGTCGGCGCCAGCCGCGCTCGCCAATTACGCCATCCTTGGCTACGTGCTCGGCCGCGGCATGGGCGGAACCGGGCTGTTGTTGCAAACGGTGATCAACGGCACCAACATAATTTTGTCGATCTGGCTGGGTCTGGGTCTTGGCCATGGCCTTGAAGGCGTGGCCCTGGCCACGGTGATCGCCGAGATTGTCGGTTGCGCCACCGGCTTCTTTGTCATTCATCGCCGGTTTGATCGCGCCCACAGCCCGTCGTGGAAGAGGATCATCGACCGGCCTTCGCTGATGAGGCTGATGGCGCTCAATGGTGACATCATGATCCGTTCCTTTGCGCTGATCATCGCTTTCGCCTGGTTCACCCGTATGGGAACCGGGTTCGGCGAGACGACGCTGGCCGCCAACGCCATCTTGATGAATTTTTTTATGGTCGCCGGCTATTATCTCGATGGCTTCGCCACCGCCGCTGAACAGATCGCCGGACGTGCGATTGGCGCCCGCAACCGGCAGGCTTTCGCCAGGGCCGTCAAACTGACGCTGATCTGGGGCTTTGCCCTGGCCGGCTTCACAACGCTGTTTTTCCTGATCTTCGGCACGACGGTGATCGGATGGATGACGACGCTTCAGCCGGTGCGTCTCGAGGCCGGCGCCTATCTGTTCTGGGCGGCGCTGACGGCGCTTGCGGGCGTGCTCGCCTTTCAGATGGATGGCATCTATATCGGCGCCACCTGGTCGCGCGACATGCGCAACATGATGCTGCTCTCGCTTGCCCTGTTCATCGCGCTGTCGGTTGGCCTGAGCGGGATCTGGGGCAATCACGGACTGTGGATATCGCTGAACATCTTTCTGGCGGCGCGCGGCTTCACCTTGCTGGCGATTCTGCCGCGGCGCATGCAGACCGCATTTGGCCCCTCCTGATCTATTTGGGGCTGAACTATTCGGGAATAGGCCGCGCGGCGTAATGGGCGGTTTTCAGATCGCGCAGGTCTGACAGGCGCGTCAGATGTTCACGGTCGCAAAGCTTCGAAAGCCCGCGCAGGATCCCGCCCGGCAGCAGCGGCCCGCCATAGATGAACCCGGTATAGAGCTGGACGAGATCCGCGCCCGCGCGGATTTTTTCCGCCGCCGTCTCGGCGCTGTCGATGCCGCCAACGCCAATCAGCGGCATGTCCGGGCCAAGCCTTTGCCGCATCTTGGCGAGCACGATGGTCGAGCGTTCAAACACCGGCCGGCCTGACAGCCCGCCTGCCTCGGAAATTTTCGCGTCACGGCTGAGGCCCGTGCGCGACAGCGTCGTGTTGGACACGATCACGCCGTCGAGTTTCTGCGCCAGGCATTCGGCCGCGATGTCATCGAGATAGGGCTCGGTCAAATCCGGCGCGATCTTGAGAAACACCGGAACGCGCCTGGTCTTTGCGTCGCGTTCGGCAAGTACCCGGCTCAACAGGTCCGACAGCGCTTGCCGGCTCTGCAGATTGCGCAGGCCCGGCGTGTTCGGCGACGAAATATTGACGGTGAAATAGTCCGCCATATCGGCAAAACACGCGATGCCGGCGACGTAATCCGCGGCGCGGTCCTCGGTGTCCTTGTTGGCGCCGATATTGACCCCGAGTATGCCCTCCCGGCGGCGCCCCGCAATGCGGGCGTGCGCCTCGGCATGGCCCTGATTGTTGAACCCCAGCCGGTTGATCACCGCGTGATCCTTGACCAGACGGAAGATCCGCGGCTTGGGATTGCCGCTCTGCGGTCGGGGGGTCAGCGTGCCGACTTCGACAAAACCGAAACCGAGCCGCGACAACTCCGAGGCCACCTCGGCGTTCTTGTCATAACCCGCCGCCATGCCAAGCGGGTTGGGGAACGACAGCCCGGCGATGGTGACGCTGAGCCGCGGATCGCCGTCAGCGCGGCAAGCGGGAACCAGCCCGCTCTTCAGCGCGGCGATCGAAAACCCGTGCGCGGTTTCCGGATCAAGCGTGAAAAGCGCGCGCCGGGCAATTCCTTCAAACACTCCGCTCATGGCTCCATGTCCGGAAATACATGCGCTCCGTCCGGTCCGAGCGGCAGCGGCTTGACCCATTTGACCGCGGACAAGGGCATTCCCGCATAGAGATGCGGAAACAAGGCGCCGCCGCGCGAGGCTTCGAAGATCAGTTTTTCACCCAGCGCACCCGCATCGACGGCGACCAGCAACAGGCCATCCTGTCCGCCGAAGTGGCGTTGCGCGGTCTCGATCGCCTGGTCGCGGGTGGAGAAATGAATGAAACCGTCGGCCAGATCCACCGGCGCCCCGGTGAAACGGCCCTCGGCTTCCGCCAGACGCCAGAGCGCTTCCGGCGTGATCTTGTAAATTGTCGCATGCATGAGTGATTGTCTCGCTTTCCTGCTGCCGTGTCCTCGCCGGCCGCCGAACGATTGCGGGGCGGGGTTCTCGATTCTGTCGTTATTGCGTGTCATGACAGAAAAAAACAGGAGTGTACCGTCATGACCCGTTTTGCAATGCTGTCAGTCCCGGCCCTTGCGCTGCTGATCGCTGCGCCGGCGCTGTCGCAAGAGCCGATAGCAAGCCGCTTCACTCTGGAAAAGACCGAGAGCGGCTTTGTCCGCATGGACACGCTGACCGGCGAGATGTCGATCTGCACCGAACAATCCGGCCAGTTGGTGTGCAGGCTGTCGGCTGATGAGCGGCAGGCGTTTGAGCAAACCCTTTCGGAGCTTTCAGCCCGCGTGGCGGATCTGGAGCAGCGGCTCGATGCGCTGGCCCCGCCCGCCGGACCCGATGAGATCCCGGACGAGGCCGAGCTGGACCACGCCATCGGCGTCATGGAAAAGATGATGCGCCGCTTCTTCGGCATGGTCGAAGAGCTGCAAAAGGAATTTGATGACAAGCCGGCCGTCCCGCCGGAACCGATCCCGGACCGGACCTGATGCTGCTTTGACAGCGGGCCGCCGCGCGGCAACGGGCTTCGGGATCGGGTCCTGGGCCTGTATGGGCCGGGCTTTGGTTCATCATCGCGGCGCCGCCCTTGCGCGAAAGCCAGCTGCGCCGCTAGAGTGCGCTCGGGAATCGGGTTTTGGGCCGGGTTCGTCGCGGCAACGCGACCAGGGGGCAGCGTGCATGGCGCAATTGACACTCATCATAGCGGATGATCATCCCTTGTTCAGGGGAGCGATGCGGCAGGCCCTGGAAGGAATGGACGCCAGTGTTGATATTCTGGAGGCTGGTGATCTTGAAAGCGCGCGCAAGAAAGCGGGCGATCACCCCGAAGCGGATCTGATCCTTCTAGATCTGACCATGCCCGGCGTGTCGGGCCTGTCCGGGTTGATCGCGTTCCGCGCCGAATTTTCCAGCCTGCCGGTTGTGGTGGTGTCGGCGTCGGACGATCCGCCGACCATGCGCCGGGCGCTTGAACTGGGCGCGTCGGGCTTCATCCCGAAATCCGCCAGCATCGATGAAATCCGCCAAGGCGTGCGAACCGTGCTTGACGGCGGCATCTGGTCGCCGCCCGGGGTGGATCTGGGATCCGAGCACGATCCGGAAATCGCCAGCCTGATTGCCCGTATCCAGACCCTGACCCCGCAGCAGGGCCGGGTGCTGGGAATGCTGGCGGAAGGTCTGCTCAACAAGCAGATCGCCTATGAACTCGGCGTCTCCGAAGCCACCATCAAGGCCCATGTCTCCGCCGTGCTGCAGAAGCTTGGCGTCGACAGCCGCACCCAGGCTGTCATTCAACTCTCCAAAATCGGCGCCGAAGTTCTCAGCCAGAACGATTGATCCAGAAGCACCCTGATCCGGCCCGAGGGCGGAGCTTGAGCATCCGCCTATTCCGCGGCATTGCGCCGGGTGACCGTCACCTGGTTGAGGAATGCGCGAAGGGCCGCGGGCTTGATCGGCTTGTTCTGAACCGAGATATGGTCGATCGCGGCGGTGGTCCGGACTTCCGGCGTGCGGTCGGCGGTGACCAGAAGCGCCGGGAAATCCGTTTTCCACAATTTGCGAAGGGCGATGATTGCCTCGATTCCGGTCCCGTCATCGAGATGGTAATCGGCGAAAATGACGTCGGGCGCGTCTTCTGTTTCCGCGATCTTCAGGCTCTCCGTCAGCGATCCGGAAGCAAGCACCGTGCATCCCCATCCGCTCAAGAGCAGTGTCATGCCCTCGAGGATTTTCGGCTCATTGTCGATGCACAGCACCCGAAGCCCCTTCAGATTGGTGCTTGCCTGATCCGCGCTGGTGCGTTTCGGCTGCTCCTGGATACGCTTGATATTGGTTTCCAGCGGCAATTCCACCCGGAACTCGGTGCCTTTTCCCGCCCGTGAGGCGATGTCGACCGGATGCTTGAGCACCCGGGCGATGCGATCGACGATCGAAAGTCCGAGCCCAAGCCCGGATGCGGTGCGCGCGCCCTCCTCAAGCCGGGCGAATTCGCGGAAAACGGTTCGGAACTTGCTGGTGGGAATTCCGATACCGGTGTCGATAACCTGAATGATAACCTTGTCGCCGCGCCGCCGCACCCCCACCAGAACCCGGCCCTCGCGGGTATATTTGATGGCGTTGGAAACCAGGTTCTGGATCAGCCGGCGCAACAGATTGGGGTCGGAGCGGACATAGACGCTGGTCGGCATCACCGTGAATTTGAGGTTTCGTTCACGCGCCACCGGCGCGAAGTCGGTCACCACCCGTTGCAGCAGGTCATTGAGCGCGAAGCTTGCCAATTGCGGCTTCATCGCGCCGGTGTCGAGCCGGGAAATATCCAGCACCGCGCCTAAAATGGCCTCCACCGATTCGAGCGAGGAATCGATGTTCTGCACCAGTCTCTGGTTGGCTGAATTGCCCAGCCGCTCGACCAGGGTGGAGGAATAGAGCCGGGCGGCGTTGAGCGGCTGCAGGATGTCATGGCCGGCGGCGGCGAGAAACCTTGTCTTGCCGATATTGGCTTCTTCAGCGGTCAATTGCGCCTTTTCCAGCTCGCGGTTGACGCGGGTCAGTTCGGCGGTGCGTTGCGTCACCCGTTGTTCCAGCGTTTCATTGGCCTGCTTGAGCGCCATGTCGGCTGCCACCCGCTCGGTGATGTCGGCATAGGTGGTCACGATGCCGCTGTCCGGCATCGGGTTCGAGCGGATTTCGACGATCCGCTTTTCCACGCCGATGGTCAGCGCGAACGCGGTGTCCATGATCAGGAAGCGGTCCAGCACATCCTGCTTTTCACTGGCCTTGATATCGCCGCGCTCCACCAGGATCGAGATGATGTTTTCCAGCGGAAACCCGACCTGGCCCACATGTTCGGGCAGGTCCAGCAATGAGCGAAACCGCTTGTTCCACACCGTCAGCCGGTTGCTGCTGTCAAAAACAGTGATGCCCTGGTTCATCTGGCCAAGCGCGGTCTGCAACAGATCGCGATTGTACTGCAACGCGTCGGACGCCTCATCGAGCAGCCTGGCGGTATCGCCGGGAATGTCGTCCGCCCGCTCGAACAACAGTGACAGCACCAGCCGCGCCGACGCCGAGCCGATGGCGCTGCCCAGCAATTGCTCGGCGAACCGCAGCACGCCCATGTCGGCCGGATCATCGGCATTGATCCATCGCCCGATTGCGCGCTCATGCGAATGAAACGACCGTTCCGTCCGTTCATGGCCGAGATAACGGCTGATCGTCTGCTTCAGATCAGCGACGGTCACCTTGGTTTTCCAGCTGCGGCCCGACGTCGCCAGTCTCCGGCTCTGCGGGATGAACACCGCGGATTGTATTCGTTCGATGGATTTGGGGCGGCGCGACAGCGACCCGATCACATAACACAGGCAGTTGACCAACAGGCTCAGCACCACGGCGTTGAACAGCGGATCAGAGTCTGGGCCGGCAAAGCTGCTGGCGCCGGGAATCAGGAAATCCAGAATTGCCGCCGCCACATGGCTGTTGTCCGGCCCGCCCAGGCTCGGCACCATCAGCATGTAGGCCCAGATGAAAATCCCGCTGGAAAGGCCGGCAATGGCGCCGCGGGCATTGGCCTGACGCCAGAACAGGCCGCCGAAGAAGGCCGGCGCCAGTTGTGCGATCGCAGCGAACGACAACAGGCCGATGGAGGCCAGTCCGGCATTGATATCGGCGGCGCGGTAATAGGCAAATCCCAGCAAGAGGATGCCGACGATCGCCGTGCGCCGGATGATCAGGATCAGATTTGAAAAATCGCCGCTCTGGCCCCGCCTGTTGCGCCGCCGCAGCACCACCGGAACGATAATATCATTGGACACCATGATGGCGACGGCCACGGAGGCCACGATCACCATCGCGGTTGCCGCCGAAAAGCCGCCAATGAAGGTCAGAAGCGCGATGACCGGCATGTTGTTGGCCATCGGCAAAGCCAGCACAAAAAGATCGCTTGCGCCGCCTGGCCCGAATTGCAAAACGCCGGCGATCGCCACCGGCAGAACAAACAGGTTGATGGCCACCAGATACAGCGGCAGCATCCATCCGGCCAGCCGCAACTCGCCGAGCGTCCGGTTTTCCACCACGGCGACATGGAACTGACGCGGCAGCAGCACGATGGCGAAGGCCGAAAGCACGATCAGCAGGACCCAGCGCTGCGGCGGGGTCTCATAGGTGAGCGCCGCCATCACGTCGGCTTGCTGGGTGGCCGCGCCGAGCAAATCCCACGGACCGTCATAGATCACGAAAACCACTGACAAGCCGATCAAAGTGAAAGCAAGCAGCTTGACCAGCGACTCCATGGCGATGGCCAGGATCAGTCCATCCTGGTGCTCGGTCGCATCCGTATGCCGCGTGCCGAAAATCGCGGCGAATGCCGCGAGCATCAGGGTGACGAAGAAAGAGATGTCGGACAGAAAGAAAGTCTCGGTGACCCGGTGCAATTGTTCCACATCAACCATCACCGCGACCGATGAGGAGACTGCCTTGAGCTGCAGCGCGATGTAGGGAATGGTGCCGATCACGGCAATCAGCGCGACCAGCGCCGCCACCATCGGGCTTTTGCCGTAGCGCGCCGCCATGAAGTCGGCGATCGATGTCAGTTTTTCGGCCTTGGCCAGCGTCACGATGCGCCGCAGGATCGGCATGCCGAGCGTGAACATCAGAATCGGACCGATATAGATCGCGGTGAATTCCAGCCCGCGCGACGCGGCCAGGCCGACGCCGCCAAAATAGGTCCAGGAGGTGCAATAGATCGCCAGGCTGAGCGAATAGATGATGGGACGGCCCGCCGTCCGCCGCCGCCGTTGCCGCGCCGACCGGTCGCCATAGGTGGCTATGGCGAACAGCATCAGCAGATAAAAAAGGGCTGATCCAAACACCAGCCAGCCGGGCATCATCGTCTCTCACTCCCCACCTGTCCCCAGACGGCAGCATAGACCGTAAAAACAGTCTGACAAAGCAGCCTTTGGTTCAGGAGAATCAGTCAAATGATTTTGCGCGGCCAAACAGCCGCCGCGCATTTCCCAAACCCGATTTATGTAAGAAGATGTTGAGACCGTACAGGCTCTGCGCGCGGGCCGGGCGGTCTATTCAAAGAGGGACCATGCGCACAACGGAGTGACTGAACATGCTGAACGAGTTCAAGGCGTTTGTCGCCAAGGGCAATGTCATGGATCTGGCCGTCGGCGTCATTATTGGCGGCGCTTTCGGACTGATCGTGTCATCGCTGGTCGATGACATCATCATGCCGATCGTCGGGGCCGTTTTTGGCGGCCTCGACTTTTCCAACTTCTTCATCCCGCTCGCAAGCGGCATCACGGCGACGACGCTGGAAGCGGCCAGGGAGCAGGGAGCCATTCTGGCATACGGAAATTTCCTCACGGTCATGATCAATTTTCTGATCCTGGCCTGGATCATTTTCCTGATGGTCAAGGCCGTCAATTCAATCCGGGCGGAAGACAAACCGTCCGCGGCCGCGCCTGTTGCACCGCCCGCCGACATTGCCTTGCTGACGGAAATCCGGGATCTGCTGAAAAAACAGGCGTAGCGGGTTCGCGATGAAACGGAAAAAATGGCCCTGGCGTGAATTTGCCGGGGTCAAGTTCAGTCAGGGCCTTGCATCAGAAAAATCCATGGATCGATATCGCCGGGACGGATGCGGTCTTCCGGTGGACCGGCTATGAAAGGCAAACGGAGTTTGCCATGAATCAGTTTGACAGTCTGAGCCGCCGCGCCATAGAGGCCCCTGAAAGCGGAATTGTCGCGGTCGTCAATCACGGCCGCCTCAAGCCCGGCCTGATTCCGCTGTGGGCCGGCGAGGGCGACGAGCCGACGCCGGATTTCATCAGCCGCCCGGCGGCGGACGCATTGCTGGCCGGCGAGACCTTCTACACATGGCAACGCGGCATCCCTGAGCTCAGGCAGGCGCTGGCGGATTACCATGCCCGTCTTTTTGGCCGGACCCTGCCTCTCGACGCCTTCTGCGTCACCGGTTCGGGCATGCAGGCGATCAAGATCGCCATTGAGGCGGTGATTGATCCCGGCGACGAAGTCATCCAGATCACCCCCGCCTGGCCCAATTTTGCCGCCGCACTTGGCATGTCCGGCGGGGTTTCGGTCGCAGCGCAGCTCGATTACGCCAACGGACGATGGAGCATCGATCCGGACCGGATCGCCAGTGTGATCACGCCGAGAACCCGCGCGCTGTTCATCAACACCCCGTCCAATCCGACGGGCTGGACAGCGAGGCGCGAGGATCTGGTGGCGATCCTCGACCTGGCGCGCAAGCATGGTCTCTGGATCATCGCCGACGAGATCTACACCCGTTTCTTCTACGCCGGCGGGCGGGCGCCGTCGTTCCTGGACATCATGGATGATGATGACCGGGTCATCTTCGTCAACACGTTTTCCAAGAACTGGTCGATGACCGGTTGGCGGGTCGGCTGGATCGTGGCGCCGCCCAAAATCATTCAGGTGCTCGAAAACAGCGTCCAGTACCAGACATCAGGGGTTCCCCAGTTCTTGCAGAAGGGCGCGCTGGCTGCGCTCGAGCATGGCGACGCGTATGTCGACGCGCAAGTCGCCAAGGCGACAGCGGCGCGGGATCTGTTCTGCGACGCCCTTACCGGCACCAACCGTGTGGTCACGCAAAAGCCGGACGGAGCGTTTTACGCCTTCTTCCGCATAGACGGCGTCACCGACACAAGGGCCGCGGCGATCGACATGGTTGATCGCGCCGGGGTCGGACTGGCGCCGGGCACGGCGTTCGGTCTGGGCGGCGAAACATTCCTGCGCGCCTGTTTCCTGCGCCGCCTCGATCACGTCGAGGAAGCCGCGCACCGGTTGGCCGGTTACATCTCCTCGCTTTGAGCTTGATCCGTTTGGTATGGTGAAGACAGAGCCGCCGTTCATGGTTTCTTGAATTTTCAGGTTCATCCTTGCGTGGTGAAGACACCATTGAGGATTTGCCATGACGGTTCTGGTGACCGGCGGAGCAGGATATATCGGCAGCCATATGGTCTGGGCGCTGCTGGATGCCGGCGAGGAGGTGGTGGTTGTCGACCGGCTGTCGACCGGCTTCGACTGGGCCGTGGCGCCAGAGGCAAAACTGGTCCGCGCCGATATCTCGGACACCGGCATTGTTGCCGACATCATCAGGTCGCACGGCATCAAGGCGATCATTCATTTCGCCGGATCGATTTCGGTGCCCGAATCCATGGTCGACCCGCTCGGCTATTATCACAACAACACCGCCAATTCGCTGACGCTGATCCGCACCGCGATCGAGAACGGGGTGGACAAATTCGTGTTCTCGTCGACCGCGGCCGTCTATGGCAGCCCGGAGAACGATCTGCCGATTGCCGAAACCACGCCCACCCTGCCGCAATCGCCTTACGGCGCCTCCAAGCTGATGACCGAGATAATGCTGGCCGATGCCGCCGCCGCCCATGATTTCCGCTACGCGGCGTTGCGCTATTTCAATGTTTCCGGCGCTGATCCCAAGGGCCGCACCGGTCAATCCACGCGCGGCGCCGTCAACCTGATCAAGGTCGCGACCGAGGCGGCCCTGGGCAAACGTGACGGCATCGAGGTGTTCGGCACTGATTATCCGACCCGTGACGGCTCCTGCGTGCGGGATTTCATCCACGTCACTGATCTGGTCACCGCCCATCTTGACTCTCTGTCCTACCTGCGCGCCGGCGGGCCCAGCCTGATCGCCAATTGCGGCTACGGCCGCGGCTACACGGTGCGGGAGGTGCTCGATTCGGTGCGGCGCATCAGCGGGCGAGATTTCAAAATCCGTCTGGGCCCACGGCGCGACGGCGACATCGTCACCTCGGTGGCCGACTCGACCAGAGCCCGGAAGGTGCTCGATTGGACGCCCAGGCTTGATGCCATCGACGACATCGTCGGCAGCGCGCTGGCCTGGGAGGAAAGCCTGTCGCGGCGCAACCAGGTGTAGGACCTCAGACGCCCTGCAGGAGATCGCGCAGCATGTCGCGGATGAGGTCGATGCGACCGAGCGCCTCGCGCAGATGCGCGCTGTCCTGGTGGTTGAGCCGGTTGACTTCGACCCTGTTGGAGGGTTTCACCCCTGCCTCGATGTCAGCGATCTGCTGCGTCAGGATCAGCCGGATCAGGAACCCATGGATATCGGAGAGCAGAACCGCATCCGTTTCCGCCCGCTCCGCCGCCCTGGCCGCGCCAATCAGCCGGCCCGGCGTGTCGATTGCCGCAACGCCATGGCGCAATGCGATCACCCGGGCTCCGGCGACGATCGGCAGCAGCCCGCCTGACTTGAGATCCACCCGGCCGGAATCGTCCTTGCGGATGCGGCCGAACAGGCCGAGCGGCGGCGAATGCCCGCCAGCGGTCTCGCCCATCGCCCGCAGCATGCCGAGCGCAACGCGCGCCGCAGCAGTCGCATGAGTCCTCAGTTGATCGGCGATTTTGGCGCCGTCCGCGCCGGACGCGTGCACCGGCGTGAAGTCATAGAAGATGTCCACATTCAGGAGCGATTGCGGACTGGGGCGCCGGGCCCAGTTGTCGATCTCGGCCTGCCATTCCGACAGGCTGCGTCGCCATATCCGGTTCTTTGCCATCACCCCGCCGGTGCAATAGGGAATGCCGGCACGGTCGAGGATCTCATTGACCCGGGCGGCGAAGCGCGTGAACCAGTCGGTTTCTGAGTCCAGATTGCCATCATACCCATCGGCAATCACCAGGGCGTTGTCCTGGTCGGGCGCGAGCAGGCTTTCGCCGCGGCCGCCCGAGCCCAGCACCAGCAGCGCGTAGTCGGCGGGCGCCGCACCGTGGCCGGCGGCGATCATCTCTGCCTCAGTGATCTCCGCCGCCCGCGCAGTCATCGCCCGGCCTTCCGCCGAGATCACCGATGCCGCTTCGCGTGCGTCCAGACCGTCGGCAAGCAGGGAAGCCGCGAGCGAGGGCAGGGCGGCCTGCACCTTTGCAAGCTCCCTTGGCCGGCCGGCGGCGGCGATTTCGTCGCCGAGCGTCAGCGTTGCGAGCGCGCGTTCGCGCAGCAGGGTGCGCAGCGTGAACACCCCGGCAAGTTCGCCCTTGGCGTCGGTGACCCCGATATAGCGCAGATTTCGCCGCGCCATCAGTCCGAGCGTCCTATAGAGCAGCATGTCGGCGGGCGCGGAAATGACCGGCGATGTCATGTGCGCGCCGACTTTCATGGCGGCGGCCCCGGCCCCGGCTTCGGCGAGCGCCGAGAGAACATCGCGTTCGGTGAGGATACCGAACGGCCCGTCCGTCTCGGGCTCCACCATCAGGCAGCCGATGCCGCGATCGGTCATCAGCCGCGCGGCCTCATAGAGGCTGACGTGACGGGAGACCGTGATCGGCGGGCTGCTCATCACTTCGCCAAGCCTGTGGCGATAGAGAAAACTGTCGATTGCCTTCTGGGCGCCGGATCGCAACGATCTGGGGGTGAAATCGGGCCGGCCGCCGGGACGCTCGAACCATCCCGCATTGCCCTGCCGGGCGATCAGGTCGCCGGGCTTGCGGCATAGCGTGTCTATTTCGCCGAGGCTGCGGACGCCGGCCGCCAGCAGTTGCGGCACCAGCGCCACATAGACTTTCGCGGTCGCCATGGCGTCGCCGAGCGCGCTGTGGCGGCCCGAGATGGTGATGCCGAGACCGGCGGCGAGCGAATCGAGCGATGTGTCGACCAGGCCAGGCTGCAGGCCGGCCGCAACCAGCCCGACATCAACCGCGTGCGGCTCTCTCCAGACCAGTCCGTGGCGCTGAGCCTCGTGGCGAAACACCGCCATGTCGAAATGGATCGAATGCCCGATGACGACCGCGTCGCCGATGAAGGCCGCCAGCTCCGGAGCAATCGCCGGGAATGTCTGTTTTCCCGCCACATCCTTGTCGCTGATACCGTGAATGCGGGTGGCAACCTCGGGGATCGGCACGCCCGGATCAAGCAGCACATTGAAGACGTCGTGCTCGATGATGTCGACGCCGTGCAGCCGCACGGCCGCGATCTGCACAAGCCTGTCCTGGCGGACATCGAGTCCGGTGGTCTCGGTGTCGAGAACAATTGTATCGAGAGCGATCAGCGGCGTGGCCGGGCCATGCTGGTTTCGGCTATCGCCGCTGTGCTTCTTCATGCCTGCGCCATTCTGCCTGCCAGTTTTGAGGTGATGGCTTCGACGTCGAGTTCGCCGCGCAGCTTGGATTGCTGGTCGATGAAGCGGAACGCGACATTGTTGACCACCATCATCTCGTCGGCCTTTCGCACATCCGGATCGATCGGGGCATGGTCGAGGATGCGCAGGGCCGTGGCGATCGAGATCAGGTCGGGCTTCATCGGCGGCCTGGCGAGCGCGGAAACCAGGCGAGGCTCGAACTCGCCGATCATGTCGTCCCAGCCGGTGGCCGTCCGGTGCGGGGGAACCGGCTCGCGCGCAAGGACATCTTTGTAGAGTGCGGCAAACACCCGCCTGCGGTCTTCGAGGTCCTGCGGCAGTTCCGCCCTGATTTCGGCTTCCAGAATCAGGATCAGGTCTTGGCAGGCGACGCCGAAAGCCTCCCACTTGCAGATTTCCAGCGCGCCGCCAAAGCCTGCGTCGGAGAACAGCCGGGGGCCGGCCATCAGGCTGCGGGCGCGCAGATAGGAATAGCTTGCGCCCTGCGCAAGATAGGCCGCGGCCGCCCGGATTGCCTCCGCCAACTCGTCGAGGTTGGTGATCGTTTTCCTTTTTCTGCGCAGCGCACCGATGAGATCACGCATGGAACCCCTCCTTTCGTCTGAGTTGACACAATTTTTCGAATCCCACTATATCTTTAGTCCCTATAATCACGACATCGCTTTGTTTGGGAATAGGGACTTTAGGGGGGGACATGGGAAAAACAAAAAACACGAGGCTCCTCTCTTAGTGAAGTAAACCCGGGAGGCATTTCTCAGGCGTGCTTTGCGCCTGAATTCTCCCGTATTCGCAACATAGGGAGAAGGACATGTCCGACAATATTTCCCGAGAGGTTGCAGAAGCACATTGGTCCAAGACCAAGCGCCTCATGATCATCACTCTGGTGATCTGGGCTTTCTTCAGCTTCTTCATCCATTTCTTCGTGGTACAACTGAACAATATCGTCATCCTCGGCTTCCCGCTCGGCTTCTACATGGCTGCGCAGGGGTCGCTCATTGTGTTCGTCGTTTTGATCTTCTGGTTTGCCTCACGGCAAAACGCGATCGACGAGGAATTCGGCGTCGCGGAAGATTGAGAGGAACAGATCAATGGCACTTTCCATGAAAGGCGATTTCACGGACAACCTCGGCAAGATCTACGGGATCTATGTCGGCGGCTTCTTCGGATTCGTCGTCCTTATGGCCATCCTTTCGATGGTCGGCGTCCCGGACCGCTTTATACTTTGGTCCTATATGGCCATGACGATCGGCATCTATGCCTTCATCGGCATCATGTCCCGGACCGCGGTGGTCACCGAATATTATGTTGCCGGGCGATCGGTTCCGGCAATCTACAACGGCATGGCGACCGGCGCCGACTGGATGTCGGGCGCAAGCTTCGTCGGCATGGCGGGCACGCTGTTCGTGCTCGGTTATGACGGCCTTGCCTTCGTTCTGGGCTGGACCGGCGGTTATGTTCTGGTGGCGGTGCTTCTGGCTCCCTACCTGCGCAAGTTCGGCGCCTACACGGTTCCCGACTTCCTCGGCACCCGCTACAACGGCAATGCCGCGCGACTCGTCGGCATCGTCGTGCTGTTCTGCTGCTCGTTCACCTATATCACCGCGCAGGTCTATGCGTCCGGCATCATCGCGTCCCAGTTCCTCGGCATCGACTTCGAGATCGCCGTGTTTGCTGGACTGCTGGGCATTCTGGTCTGTTCGATGCTCGGTGGCATGAAGGCGGTGACCTGGACCCAGGTCGCCCAGTACATCGTTTTGATCGTTGCCTATCTGCTTCCCGCTATCTGGATGTCGACAGTCCAGTTCGGTATTCCGATTCCGCAGCTCACCTATGGCGGTGCGCTGAGCAAGATCGCCGAATATGAACAGATCCTTGGCGTCGCCAAGGCGCACGTGGCGCCGTTCACCACCTACTCACCCAAGGATTACTTCTTCCTGATCTTCTGCCTGATGGTCGGCACCGCATCGCTGCCGCACATCCTGATGCGCTTCTTCACCACCCCCACGGTGCGTGAGGCGCGCAAGTCGGTCGGCTGGTCGCTGTTCTTCATCTTCCTTCTGTACTTCACGGCGCCGGCCTACGCCGCCTTCTCGAAGTTCAACCTGATGGGACTGTTTGCCAATGCCGAAGGCCTCCAGCTTGCTTTCACTGCCATACCGCAGTGGATGCTGAACTGGGGTTCGATCGAGGGCCATCAACTGGTGACGATCTGCGGCGTCAAGGCGGAAACCGTCATGGCCATTCAGACGGCTTGCGAAGCCAAGGGCTTTGTCGGCGGCTTCCCCTATGCGGAACTGAAGCTCAACAACGACATGATCGTGCTTTCGACGCCGTCGATCGCCGGCATGCCGATCTGGGTTGTCGGTCTCGTCGGCGCCGGTGGTTTCGCAGCCGCCCTGTCGACCGCCGATGGACTGCTGCTGGCCATCGCCAATGCCTTGTCGCACGACGTCTACTACAAGATGATCGACCCCAAGGCAGACACCAAGCGCCGTCTCTTGATCTCCAAGATCCTGCTCGTCGTCGTCGCTCTTGCGGCAGCGTTCCTGGCGCGCACCAAGCCATCCGACATCCTGTCGATGGTGGCGTGGGCGTTCTCGATCGCCGCGGCCGGCTTGTTCGCGCCGCTGGTGCTGGGTGTCTGGTGGAAGCGGACCACCAGCATGGGCGCCATTCTGGGCATGACGGCAGGCTTCTGCACCACGATGTATTACCTGATCGGCAACGTCTACGGCTTTGACCTGACCAAGGGCACCGGCGACGAGATTGTCTGGTTCGGTGTTGCGTCGATCTCGGCTGGCGTGTTCGGCGTCCCGGTTGCTTTCATCGTCACCTATCTGGTGTCGCTGGTCACGCCGGAGCCCAGTCAGGAGATGCAGGACTTTGTCGACCGCCTGCGTCTGCCAGGCGGCGCGCAAATGATGGTGCAAGGCGCCGACGACTGAGGCTTCAATCTCACGTCACTTTCCGCAGGGCCTTCGGGCCCTGCGTTTTTTACGGAACTCTCCCGGTCGCGAAACGATCAGAGGGCGGTCCGGAAGACGGCGGTCATGCACCGTGCCTGGCATGACCGAATTTGGTTGTCACGCCCGCTGCCATAAGGCATGTCGGAGGGGCAGGCTGAACGGAACGGACACGGCGCCGGTTCAAGCTTCGCCGGGACGGCCGTTGGAAGCGGGGCAAAGGCTGCAATGGAGTAGGTAATGAGTAAACTGGCCTTGCGCGGACTGATCATTGTCTCGCTCACCTATCTGGCGGCGGTGGCGACATTTCTGGCGGGCGGCGCGCCCGGAATGGTCGCGGTGTTTCTTGGCGGGACCTATGCGCTGACGGCGCTGGCGGCGTTGCTGTTTTCCCGAGGGCTGCTCGAATTTGTTGTCGGCGTTGATCGCGAGATCGCTTTCTTCGTTGTGCTCAAGCGGGTGACCGATCCCTTGCTTGCCCTGTTCGACCCGATCACCCCGGGCTTTCTGCTGCCTTTCGCCGCTTCGCTCTACACCGCCTTCCTGTTCTTCTTTTTCAAGGTCTTCCTGTTCGGCGATGCCTTTCTCGGCTTGCCGCCGCTGTTCATCGTTGTCGTTGCCGCGGTCATGACCTTTTTCGCATAAGCGCAATCTTGACTTCCCCGGGGCCGGGCGTACTTCTAGTCCATGACCTGCAATCCGGATGTCAGGCATGGACAGGATCAGCAAACTCGCGCGGCTCAGCGTCCTCAGGGCGGGGGGCTTTGGCTGTCTGGCCATCCTGATGGTCATGATGGGCACTGCGCATGATCCGGCGCTCAGCATGAAATGCGGCGCGGGCGGAATGCTGGTGATTTCCGCCATCATGCTGTTCACCGGGCAGAATTATCACAAGCGGAAGCGGATTGAAGAGACCGAGGTCTGGATCATGCTGACCGAGGCCGAACGGCCGCCCCTCCGGATCGCCCGCCCCCTCATCATCAACGCCATGCGTGGCGAATTGCTGGAAAAATCGGCCTGGGCCGCAATGATCGCGATCACCCTGCTCGCAGTCTCCGTCACCTTGCCGGTCTTGCTGCGCTGAGGCCGCTTGGCTCTTGAACCTTGCTGCCGGGCCTGACCGTTTCACAAGTTTGTCGCGCCGGCTCAGTCACCAATCGGTTTGAGATTGTCAAATTGCGGCGGCCGCTTTTCGCCCCGCGCGATGAAAGCTTCCTTGATGTCATCGGGGCGCAGCATCGCGGCGTTCCACACCGAGACATAGTCGAGCGCGTCCGCGGTCGAGTGATCGCGGGCGTAATTCGCCATCGCCTTGCATCCGGACACGGCGAGCGGCGAATGGGCGGCGATCTTGCGCGCAATCGCCATCACCCCCTCCAGCAGTTCCTCGTGGGACGCAAACACCTCGTTGACCAGCCCGATCTCCCTGGCCTTGGCGGCCGGAAGCCGCTCGGCCGTATAGGCCATTTGCCGCGCCCATCCCTCCGGGATCAACCGCACCAGGCGAGGGAAGGTGCCGACATCGGCGGTCATGCCGATTGCGGTTTCCTGGACTGCGAAAAACGCGTCTTGCGAGGCGTAGCGGCAATCGCAGGCGGTGGCCAGGTCGACGCCGGCGCCGATGGCGCCGCCCTGTATGGCGGCAAGCACCGGCTGGCGCGCGCGTTCGAGGCAGGAGAAGGTCTGCTGCAGCGCCTTGATCTTGTGCCGGAACGCTTCGGCCGAAACATGCGTGTTCGGTCCATCCGCATCAAGGGCGCCGCTCATGAACACCGAAACATCCATGCCCGATGTGAAGTGCTTGCCTTCGGACGAGATCACGATGACGCGCGCCGCCGCATCGTTGGAAATCCGGTCAATCGCCTCCGGCAATTCCTTCCAGAATTCCCAAACCATCGCATTGGCCCTCTCAGGCCGATTGAATCGGACATGGGCGATGTGATCAATGATTTCGACGGTAAAGCAGGCATAGGTCATGGCGGACTCCCCTTGCCCTTGCTTTATCGCGTGATCGGGCCTTGAGATACCGCCAGATTGATAAATTTTCACCAGACGCGCCGCAGGGTGCTGCGATGCCAGCTGATGCGAAGCCATAAAAGGGATTTGGAATAAATGGAGCGAGAAGATCCCGGCACCAGATTTGGATCGCACGGAGAGCGAAGCGCAAGATCAAAATTAAGCAAGAATGGTGCTGCCGGAGAGATTCGAACTCTGCCAAACCAGTTCACAAAAGCCCTGAAAACAAGGGTTCTTCACCGCCGAAATTGGACGATGTGTACCCATAGCGTGGACCCACCAAAACTGCAAGACGTTGCATTATCGGCGTGCTTCTAAGCCAGTGATGGCTCTCCGACACGCCGAGAAGGTCAGAGCCGTGCGAGCGCTCGCTAGTTGGTCTGTAAGGGAGGCGCGGGTTTGCACGGGCATTGTCTCAGGGGATTCTTGACGGTTCCTACGCTCGGGGGAGCGGTGGCGCTTCTAGCCCTTCCCATCCCCACACACATAACCCGTAAGGCAGGGTACATACGCACCCCGTGAGCAATTGGAGAGAACCAATATTCCCTTGCGAAGTTGCGCGCCACACGCGAACCTATGAGATGATTTGAACGTAAACGAGTGAAAGACCATCAGACCATGCGGCTATCATGGAATGAAATCCGCGCCCGAGCTGCAACTTTTGCCAAAGAGTGGGCAGGTGAAGGGGTAGCGTCGCCTTAGCTTGGGTTTGGCACAGGTTGCTCTCTATGGGGCTGCTTCATGAGGTCGTCAACAGAGCGACTTCGCTCCAAGCCGCCATAGCGGCAGTGCGAAGCGTGTCCGAAAGGCACAGTTCCTCCCAGTTTTTCTCGAACAGATCGGCGATGCGCAGCAGCACCGCCGGGCGCTCGAAGGGTGAGAATCTCGCCCATGGCCCAATCAGCGCCGACCGGGCAGCGCTCACCGCCTCGTCAACGTCGGCGCCGCCGCCGCGTGGAACCGTAGCCAGCAGCGCGCCAGTGGCAGGATTGATACTTTCGAGCACCTCACTCGACCTGGCCGAGACCCATTTGCCGCCGATCAGCATCGGCCTGAACTCGCCTTTATAGAGGTGGTTTTCCACTGCGGTCTGAATGCTGGTCATGGAGAGTCCAATGTGATTTCAAGCGGGCGTCGTTCGCCAACGCCAGCGTGTGGGGCGATCTTCCTGAGGCTCAGTAACCTGGTTTCACAGCCTTGGCGCAACTCAGGAATTCTGAAGACCCGTTTAGATATTCAGACTGTCCATGGCGGCGTTTTTCACCAATGTAGCAGGGGAAAGCAGTGGCTCGGGTCTCGCGCCAGCGTGAGCTTCGGTCGCCGGAATATTGGTCGAACCTGCTCATCGCATCTATTCGAAAGGGGTAAGGTCATCATGCGTTTAGAAGGAAAGGTTGCGATCGTAACCGGTGGCGGATCGGGGTTTGGAGAGGGCATCGTCTCTGAATTCGTCGCGGAAGGCGCCCGCGTGGTTCTTGTTGACCGCGACGGTGACAACGCCACCCGGGTTGCCGCGCGGTTCGGGAATGCCTGCGTGCCTCTGGTTGCCGACGTGTCGAGTGCCGAAGGCTTTGTGGCGGCGAGGGATCTCGCTCTTGAAACATTCGGCAGCGTGAGCATTCTTGTCAACAATGCGGGCATCGGTCACCTTCCTGCGCCGATGGAGACCATAGATGTCGAGGTTTTCACCCGCATTGCCGCTGTCAACATGAACTCCATCTATTTCGGCGCCATGGCCCTGGTGCCGCTGTTCAAGCAACAGAAATCCGGGGTATTCCTCAATATCGCCTCGACTGGCGGCGTGTCGCCGCGGCCAAATCTTACCTGGTACAATGCTTCCAAAGGGTGGGTGATCACCGCCACCAAGGCGATGGCGATTGAGCTCGCTCCCTTCGGCATTCGCGTCAACGCGCTCAATCCGGTGGCCGGTGACACCCCGCTGCTGAAAACCTTCATGGGCGGCGACACGCCTGAGGTTCGTGCGAAGTTTCTTGCCTCGATCCCGCTTGGCCGTTTTTCCACGCCTGAAGACATGGGCAGGGCATCAGCATTCCTGTGTTCGGACGATGCCGGCATGATTACCGGCGTGGCCATGGAAGTTGACGGCGGGCGTTGCATATGAGGATGCCGATATGAAGGATACCTATGACATTGCTGTCGTTCATGGCGATGGCATCGGACCAGAGGTTTGCGCCGCTGCGGTCACCGTGCTACGCGCCGCATTCGGCGCTTCCTCACCGCTGCGCTTTGCCGAATATCCGGCGGGCGCCGAACATTACCGATTGACCGGGGAGAGTTTTCCAAAGACCTCGTTTGAGGCCTGCCGTGCTGCGGACGCGATCCTGCATGGTGCCGCCGGCATTCCGGGCATCAACCATCCGGATGGAACGGAAGCCGGTCTGGATTTCACGCTGCGGCTGCGCTTCGAACTTGATTTGTTCGCCAATATCAGACCGATCCGGCTGCTGCCCGGCGTCCGGTCCCCGTTGAGGGATGTTAAGGCAGGCGACATCGACTATGTGATTGTCCGGGAAAACAGCGAAGGCCTGTATTCGGCACGCGGTTCCGGAGCTTTGCTGCGTAGCGAAGTTGCCGTCGATACGCTGGTGCAAACCCGAAAGGGCATTGAGCGTTGCGTTCGCAAGGCCTTTGAACTGTCCCGCGCCAGCAATGGCGCGCCGTCCGACGGAGTGCGCCGGGTGACCTGTTGCGACAAGGCCAATGTGTTGCGCAGCTACGCATTTTTCCGAGCTGTTTTCGATGAGGTCGCCCGCGACGATCCGGATATTGCTTCCGAACATGTTCTCGTTGACGCGATGACGATGCATCAGGTGCTTCGTCCGGCCCATTTTAATGTGATTGTCACCGAAAACATGTTCGGCGACATCATTTCCGACCTTGGGGCGGCCACTATAGGTGGCGTTGGGCTCGCACCCTCTGCTGAAACCGGCAATGACCGCGGGCTGTTTCAAGCCTCGCATGGCTCTGCACCCGACATTGCAGGCAAGGGTGTCGCGAATCCTTATGGCACAATTCTCTCAGCAGCTGAAATGCTCAGCTGGCTGGGAAAGACACATGAGGACGTCCGTTTGACAGAGGTTGCTAAGCGGCTTCAGCACAGCGTCAGCCAGACACTCCCTACATGCTATCTCAGCCATGACCTGGGTGGCACGACGAGCACCGCTGAGATCGTCGGTCAACTTTGCGATACTATTTAAACCCGGGTGAGTTTCGCGTTCTTCCGGATTTTTTGGATTGTGACGATGGCTGGAACGAGCCCCTCGAGGTCCAGGCGAAGAACGCGATCAAGTGAAGGAGACGAAGGTCTTCTTGATCGGACGCTGGAGGATTTGCGGCAGGAGCTGCGCTGGCGCGAATGGACGATGCGCGTCGAGGTGTCAATCGGCGCGGAAAGTTGACCCCTTTTTGGAGTGGACCCCTCGGGCTGGACCACGGGAAACGGAAAAACTGATACGTTCTGCGTGAAAACCAACAATTTGTCCCAAGGGTGCTGATGTCTGACACTATTTGTCAGACCAGACTTCTTTCAATCGTCGATTCCTGATTTCCACTGCAGCAATGCGATCAAGCGCCGCACCCTCCGCCCGGCTTGCCAGCATGCCGGTCAGAACCTCCGTCAACACAAGTGTTCCGGCATAGGAGGAAAAGTAATGGGGGCTATCCGATGGAACGATGAATGCGGCCGAGGCGTATTTGAGCGCCGGGCAGGAATGGTTGTCGGTCAGCACGATCACGAAGACCCCCGCGGCATGCGCGTCCTCGGCGGCCAGGATCGACTGGGTGGCATAGGGTGTCTTGGTGATGACAATCAGCACATCGCTTGCCGCGAGCCCGACCAGACCGCTCCCGAGTGAAGTCCCGACGCGGTTGCCGAGCGACCAGTTGTCGGCGATGAAACTGGTCATGTAGGTCAGATATTCGGCGATCCCGGCCGATCCCAGGCCGCCAATGACGAGGACCTTTCGCGCGGAATGCAGGCGATCGACGCAATTTTCCAGCATCGCCAGATCAATCGACGCGCTCAGGCTTTTCAGGTTCTTCGACACGGCGACAAAATGATCGGCATGGAACCCATGGTCCCCGGCGACATGCTGCTCCTGGAGCTGCGCGACGCGGGTTGAGAACATATTGGAGCGCTGTTCCATCGACCGGCGCAGGACCTCGCGCAGGGCTTCGTAATTCTCGTATCCGAGTGCCGCGGACATGCGTGAAAATGTGACCGGGGTGAGCCTGGCGTCCCTGGCAATGCTGCGCAGGCTGCGGGTGGCGACATCGATCGGATTGGCCATCACGAAATCCGCGGCCTGTTGCAACCGGGCGCTGAGCTGGGCGTATTTCCCGGCGAGGGTTTGCTCGAACGATTGTTGCATGATCCACCGCACGTCTGATTGAAACTGCATGTTACGAATGTTTCATATATTGTCAAATTATGAATCATCTGCTTCATACACCAAAAGGACAGGCGCACAGCAAAGGACACACAGGCATGTCTCACATCTTTCCACGCCATACCAAGGCGATCCTCCCAACCGTGTCCCGTGGCGAGGGCGTCTATCTTTATGATCAGTCGGGCAAGGCCTATCTCGACGGCTCGGGCGGCGCGGCGGTGTCCTGCCTTGGACATGGCGATGTCGACGTGACCCATGCGATCAAGGCGCAACTGGACAAGGTTGCCTTTGCCCATACCAGCTTTTTCACCTCCGAGCCGGCCGAGCAACTGGCCGACAAGCTGATAGCCCACGCCCCGCAGGGGATCGACCGGGTCTATCTGGTGTCGGGCGGATCGGAGGCGATGGAGGCCGCCCTCAAGCTTGCGCGGCAATATTTCGTCGAGATCGGGCAACCGCAACGACGCCACGTCATCGCCCGTCAGCAAAGCTATCACGGCAACACGCTCGGCGCGCTCGCCACCGGCGGCAATGAATGGCGGCGTGCGCCCTTTGCGCCGCTGATGGTGGAAACCAGCCATATCTCGCCCTGCTTTGAATATCGCGGCAGGCGCGACGACGAGAGCGCCGCCGACTATGGCCTGCGCGTCGCCAACGAACTGGAAACCGAAATCCAGCGCCTTGGCGAGGACACGGTCTTTGCCTTTGTGGCCGAGCCCGTCGTGGGTGCAACCGCCGGAGCGGTGCCGCCGGTCGAAGGCTATTTCAGGCGGATTCGCGAGATATGCGACAAATATGGCGTCTTGCTGGTCCTGGATGAGGTGATGTGCGGCATGGGGCGCACGGGCACGCTGTTTGCCTGCGAGCAGGAGGGAATCAGTCCCGATATCGTCGCCGTGGCCAAGGGCCTGGGAGCCGGATACCAGCCGATCGGCGCGATGCTGTGCTCGGCTCGGATCTATGCTGCGTTCGAGGCGGGCAGCGGGTTCTTCCAGCACGGCCATACCTATGTCGGCCATCCGGTGGCAAGTGCGGCGGCCCTTGCAGTGCTGACAAAGCTCTCCGATGGCGGGCTGGTCAATCGCGCTTCTGAGATGGGGGAGCGGCTGAACGACGCGCTGGTGTCCGCTTTCGGGCAGCATCCGCATATCGGCGACATTCGCGGGCGGGGGATGTTCCGAGCGCTCGAGATCGTCAGGGACCGCGACACCAAAGAGCCCTTCGCCCCGGAACTGGCCAAGCACAAGGCGTTGAAAGCGGCCACCTTCGAGGCCGGGCTGATCTGCTATCCGATGGGGGGCACGATTGACGGCAAGCGGGGCGATCACATCCTGCTTGCCCCGCCGTTTATTCTGGAAGACCAGCATATCGACGAGATCGTCACGAAATTGCAGATCGCAATCGGAGCGCATTTGTGAGCCCGCTGCCCCGGCTCATGGTTGCGCCCACCGGTGCGCGTAAGACAAAGGCGGATCATCCGGCGCTGCCGATCACCCTGGACGAGATCATCGTCACTGCCCGGTCGTGTCAGGCCGCGGGCGCAGACGGGTTGCATCTGCATCTCCGCGACACCAACGGCCGGCACATTCTGGATGCCGGCCTCTACAAGGAGGCGCTGGCTGCTCTTGCAAATTCAGTGCCGGGGATGGCGGTGCAGATCACGACCGAGGCGGTGGGGATCTATTCCGCCGCCCAGCAGCGCGCGGTGGTGGAGGCAGTGGCCCCGCAAAGCGTCTCGATCTCGCTGGCGGAAATGCTGGCCGAGCGCGAGTTCGATGCGGCGGGGGCATTCTACAAGGCCTGTGCACAGGCAAAGACCGATGTTCAGCACATCATTTACGGGGCGTCTGATCTGGACTTCCTGGCGACAATGCTGAAGGAGGACCGCCTGCCCGGGGGGCCGGTGCAGCTCCTGTTCGTTCTGGGACGCTACAGCCAGAACCAGGAAAGCGCACCAGGCGATCTCGACGTCTTCACCCGGTGGTTGAGCGCCAGCAAGGTCGCTGCGGACTGGGCCGTTTGCGCGTTTGGCAAACAGGAAACCGCCTGTCTGACCGCCGCCGCAGCCGCCGGGGGCAAGCTCCGCGTCGGATTCGAGAATTCGATCTGGAACGCCGACGGCCGCATCGCAAGAGACAATGCAGAACGCGTGGCCGAGATCAAGACGATGCTGGCGGCGCAGTAAAACCGGCTGATCCCGACCTGACCCGAAGCCGAGCCGCCCTGTGCAAAAAAAGGCGCCGGGTTTACGGTTTTGCATCGGGATCGCTTCCCCACGATCAGGCATGCAATGGCGCAGCGCTGCGGTTTTCATCGCTCGCTGGGACAGGATTATCGGTATTTGACAAATATCTTTGCTTTTTAAATTTTTTGTGCAAGTATTTTTGAATTCGCATGGCCCGGACTTGCGAATAGCGATCCAGAAAACACCAGATCTCAGGGGAACATCATGAGACATCTAGCCAAACTTGCCGCCATCGCGATGCTGGCACTGAGCGTAAGCCAGGCCGCCGCCAAAGACCTGATTGTTGCGACCGACACCGCCTTTGTGCCGTTCGAATTCAAGGAAGGTGACACCTATGTCGGCTTTGACATCGACATGTGGGACGCCATCGCCACTGAGCTCGGCGTCAGCTACGAGCTGCGCCCGATGGATTTTTCCGGGATCATCCCGGCCTTGCAGACCGGTCAGATTGACGTGGCCCTGGCCGGCATAACGATCAAACCGGAGCGTCAGGAGGTCATCGACTTTTCTGACGGATACTACGACAGCGGCTTTCTGCTGATGGTGCCGACCGACAGCACCATCACCGGCGAAGCGGATCTGGCTGGCAAATCCATCGCCGTAAAGACCGGCACGTCGGCCACCGATTATGCCAAGGAGCATTTCAAGGAAACTGAAATCCGGCAGTTCCCGAATGTCGACAATGCCTATCTCGAACTGCGCACCGGCCGCGTCGATGCCGCCATGCATGACACACCCAACGTGCTCTACTACATCGCCAACGCCGGCAATGGCGAGGTCAAGGCGGTCGGCCAGCAGATGATGGCGCATCAATATGGCATCGGCTTTCCGAAAGGCAGCGAGCTGACGGCGAAAGTCAATGTCGCGCTTGCCAGCATGAAGGCCGATGGCCGCTATGACGCCATCTATGAAAAGTGGTTCGGGACAAAGCCTCCGAAATAACCGGCGCCCGCCCACGAGGCTGCGCCCAGTCGGCGCGGCCTCCTTTCAACCTGGTCAGAGGAACTCTCCATGCAAGTCGACTGGTCCGTTATCTTCGACTACATCCCGCAATTGATCGCCGGCGCGAAAGTCACGATCTACATCACGCTTGCCGGCCTCATCGGCGGGGTCATCATCGGTACGCTCGGCGGATTGATGCGCGCCTATGGCGGGCGCATTCTCAACAGCATCGCCTTTGTCTACATCGAGTTGATCCGTGGCACACCGATCGTGGTGCAGGTGATGTTTCTCTACTTTGCCCTTCCAGTGCTGGCCAATATTCGCATTGACCCAATGTCTGCGGCCGTTCTCGCCATCGTGGTCAATTCCGGGGCCTATATTGCCGAGATTGTTCGCGGGGCCTTCCTGTCGATTTCCAAGGGATTGAACGAGGCTGGGCTGGCCATTGGCATGCCGCAGTGGAAAGTCCTGCTCTACATCATCGGGCCGTTGGCGTTTCGCCGCCTGATCCCACCCTTGGGAAACCAGTTCATCGTTAGTCTCAAGGACACGTCGCTGTTCATCGTCATCGGTGTGGGCGAGTTGACCCGGACGGGGCAGGAGATCATGGCCGCGAATTTCCGAGCCGTTGAAATCTGGACCGCTGTGGCGGTGATCTATCTTGTCTTGACCGGCACCATGACTGTCGCCCTGCGCACCATCGAGAAACGGATGCGGATCCTATGAGCTTTATCGAATTCAAGAAAACGTCAAAGTCCTTCGGTCCGCTCACCATCCTCAAAGATGTCGACCTCGCGATCGATGTCCGCGAGGTCGTGGTGCTGATCGGCCCGTCCGGATCTGGAAAATCCACCTTGCTGCGCTGCATCAACGGGCTGGAAACGATCACCGGCGGCGATCTGATCGTTGATGGCATCTCGGTGAAGGAGGGGCATGCGCGCCTGCGCGAGATCCGGCAGGAGGCCGGGATGGTGTTTCAGCAATTCAACCTCTTTCCGCAGATGACGGCCGCGCAGAACGTTGCCATCGGTCCGCGCCGAGTGCGCGGCACCGGCAAGGCGCAGGCCCGCGAAGAAGCGCTTGCACTCTTGGCGAAAGTCGGGCTGGCTGACAAGACGGAGCACTATCCCTCCGAGCTTTCGGGTGGCCAACAGCAGCGGGTCGCCATTGCGCGCGCGCTTGCGGTGAAGCCCAAGGTCATCCTGTTTGACGAGCCGACCTCTGCGCTTGATCCCGAACTCAGGCAGGAAGTGCTCAATGTCATGCGGCAATTGGCCGAGGATGGCATGACGATGGTGGTCGTCACCCACGAGATGAGCTTTGCCAAACAGGTTGGCACCCGTCTGCTCTTCATGGAGCACGGGAAAATCACCGTCGATGGAAATCCACGCGACGTCATTGAAAACCCGCCCAACGACCGCCTCAAGGATTTTCTGCAGCATGTCCACTAAGCAATTTTCCTCCCTGGGCTGGCACGAAGTGCAAGGAACAGCCCGGGAGATAGGAACCCGGCTTGGCGTGCATGGACGAGAGGCTGTGCACCGCCATCTGCTATCGTCCGAAATCTGGCATCGGGTCACAAGCGAACGGAATTCTTCTCAAGTCGAAACACTCGCGAACGCAGTCCATGACCGTTTTCCCGGCATTTGGGACGAGATTGCCGGCCTGGCGGACGGACTTGATGTGCCGGTGGACAAGGTTTTTGCCTGGAACTGCCGCGGCGATCTTCTGGCCACGGTGCCGGACGGTTGCACCACCGTGCTGACCCCAGGCCCGGTGCCCGGCCTTGCCCACAATGAAGATGGTCTGCCGTTCTTTCGCGGCACCTGTTTCATCGCCGATGTCCGGCCCGATGGCGCCATTCCGTTCCATGCGTTCTGCTATCCCGGCTCGCTGCCCGGCCATACATTTGCCTGGACCGGGGCAGGGCTGGTGCAGACGGTCAATAATTTGCGGCTGCGGGGCATCAGAGCTGCCATCCCGCGCATGGTCCTGGGGCGGGCCATTCTGTCTGCCCATTCGCTCGATCAGGCGCTTGCAATCCTGCGGCAAGATCCATCAAGCGGCGGGTTTCACATGGCGCTGGCGCAGACAGGCGACAGCCGGTTGATGAGCGTCGAGTTTGGCGGCGGGCAGATCTCGGTCACCCAGCCGAAGGCGCGCGAGATCCATGCAAATCATGCACTGCATGTTTCCTTGCCAGCAGCAGGCCAGATTATCACGGCGTCGTCGGCCGATCGCCAGAATCGCGGCGACAGCCTGGCAGCAAGCGATGCCACCAGCCGGGAAATTATGAACGACAGATGGACGAAGGGTCTTCCAATTCGGCGTGACATGCCCGACGATCCGGACAGTGAAAACACGTTGGCGACGGTTCACTTTCGCGTCGGCGCCAACTGTGTGGAATGGGAAATCTATGACTCAGTCTCCGACACCCCCTGCTTCAAAGGGTGGACCGAACCGCAATCCGCAAGGCAAAACCCCGCCGCGGACGGTTGAGGAACTGCGGCTCCTGCTTGTGGCGATAGCCCGCGGCGACAGCGGCATTACCCTCGGGTCCAAAGCAAGAAAAACGCTCGGACAAATCCTCGAGCTTCAGGGCAGCCAGACCTTGCTGTCCATTACCACCCTGTCAGAAGCCGTGGGCACCAGCCCGTCGACGATTACGCGTCTGGCGCAATCGCTGGGCTACCGCGGATTTGCCGGCTTTCAGGAGGCGCTGTTGTCCGCCTCGATGGTGAAGCCGGGATCCTTCTACCTCAATCAGGCGCAGGCCGCGCTGCATGGGGGCGACACCTCGAGCAAGCGGCGTGCGACCCAGCTCTGCCGGGAAAACCAGGCCAATATTGATCGCCTGATCGATGCCTTCGATACCGACAGCTTCGACCAATCCGTAGGTTTGATTGTGAATGCGCCGCGTGTCGCAGTCTATGGCATACGCCAGTTTCACAGCTTTGCAGCGTTTCTCACCTACGGGCTGCGCATGGTCCGTTCGGACGTGGCCCTGCTCGATGCCAACGCGCTTGGCATTGCCGAGGAGCTTGCGTCGATGGATGATCGCGACGTTCTCATCGTGGCCAGTTGCGCACCCTATTCGCGCGGCGTCGCCGAAGTGGCCAGGATCTCGGCGGAATGCGGGCTCAAGGTCATCTCGATCACGGACCGCGCCAGCTCTCCTTTGGTGGATCACTCAACGGCAGTCCTATTCGCGGCCCATGAATCGAGCTTTCTGTCGAACTCGATGACCGCCTTTATCGCTCTGGCTGAATGCCTGGTCAACGGGGTCGCGGCGACGATCCCGGAAGATGCCAAGGCGGCGCTATCCAAACGCGACAAGCTTATCCAGTGGTTGTCCGTCGAGTAGGTTCTCAACCCGGGATGAGTTTCGGAGTGCCTCTCTGAGGGTGGACAGAGCGGAGACCTCTGCTCGGACGATCAGTTCCGGTGGCGACAGGACCGGTGTAGCTGGACTGTCTTCGTCTTCCACCTCAACTTGGATGGTATAGATCGTGTGGTCTCTTGCGATGAAACCTGCTCTCTCGCGAGAGCATGACGATCCCCTGAAGCCAAACCTACTATGGATCCTTACTATTCTGACCCGAAGCCATCTGACGAATATCCGACGGTGTCATATGGTACCGGCGCTTGAACTGCCGGTAGAAAGTCGACGGCTCGGTGAAGCCGACCTCGAATGCAATGTCGGCAATCTGCCGCAGGATCTGCCGAGGGTCTGTCAGGCAGCCATAGACGTGCGAAAGTCTACTTTCAGCGACATACTCGGAAAAGCTCGTCCCCTGCTCGTAAAAAAGTTGTCGAACGTAACGTGCACTGATCGAGAAAGTCTTGGAGACCTGTTCGGTCGAGAGGTCCGGGTCACATAAATTTCGGGCGATGTGTCGCTTTATCGCAGCAAGGCGCGCCGCCCGAATGCCCGGCGTTGGTGAATCGCGTTGTCCTGCCCCAAATGAAGCGGCCAGAATATCGACTATATGTCGAGAAGCCAGCGGGGCGAGAGACGACGGCATCTCCATGTGCATGAGCGACCAAAGGTAGTCGTGTAGAAGGCAATGCGCGGGGTGAATACGGCCGATACAATCTGGCTCGACGTCATCGATATGTTTGACCAAGGGAGCCAGGAGCGATCGCTTGAACTGAAGCACCAGCGCCCACCTGGAATCTATGGTCCTTGCCGAAAACCTTCGATCGAGCGGCAACGTGGCGGCGGTGCCCGGTCGGGTCTCATAATCGCCTCGACCGGGCATGGTGAACTGATAGCCCCCCTTGTTCCACGAGATCATGATATCATCGTTGCCGTCGGCCATCAGCTCGGAAGTCCGCTCCCAAGTTACCGGAGAGGCGGATGCTGTGGTGCACATCATGTCAGGCAGCATCAATGTCCTGACATTGTACTGCAGCAAGTGTTCAGGGTGAGGACTTATCTGCATCCGCATCTGGATGCGGCCGTGGAAATCCTGCATAAACTCGTTGCGATGAAGTACCGGGATATCATCGGTCGAGAAGGATACAATCTGATTGGTGGAGTTTGGATGCAAGGTTCATCCGCTCTGGTTGATATGGACCATGAGGAAGTTCCCTCATATCATTTCACGCAGGCAAGCAGCTAAGCGATATTATTATGCTGCGGCATAAATTTTCACAACGCGAAATTTCAACGTCTTGGTTTGATAGAACAAAAAATCGCCAGGCGGTCGCATTGTAAATCCGCGCCCGGAGGTGTGCTCGGCAGAGCCATTCGGTGAAGCCAACCTTCGGCTGATCATGACCGCAGCCAAACTCACGACATAAGTTCCCCTGCTGCAACAAACACTTCCGTCTCGTCCATACGCTTGTGCGCGATCTCTGCTAGCGATGAACTCGGATCAAGGCGCTCGCCGCGCGTGTTGAACTGCTTCACTGGCAGCGCCTTGCGCGGCCGGAAGCACGTCCTTCCCGTTGCCCCCAGCGCACCGTATTAACCGAGGAATAAAAATGACGGAAGCACACTGGACGAAGACGTCGCCCGGCCCCGAAAACGCAGTCGAACGCCATTATGGCGGCCGGCTTCAATCATGGGCGCGACGCCCGCACAGCCGGCACTTTCGCGCGGCCCTTATCGTCACGACAGCGCTTGCGGCGATGTCGCTCGATTCAAGGGCGAAGGCGCAGACCATGTGGACCGGCGCGATTTCGTCCGATTGGACGGTTCCGGGCAACTGGAGCGCTGGAGTTCCCGGTGCCGCAGATATCGCCGTCATCGACGTGCTTACTCCGTCGACTGTACTCGATGCCGCAGGTTTTGCGCACAGCCTTTACGTCGGCGACGCCGGTTTCGGTTTTCTGAGTATCGAGAACGGCGGCTTACTCACCACCACCTTCGGCACGATCGGATCCGGTTCCGACGGCGCGATCCACGTTACGGGTAACACTGCCGAATGGCAGAATTCCGCGGCTCTTTCCGTCGGCACCAACGGTAACGGGGCGTTGGTCATCGCGGCCGGCGGCACGGTCAGCAGTGACATGGGCACTATCGGCGGTTTTGTTGGGTCTCACACAGGGTCCGGTACGGTCACGGTCTCGGGGACCGGTTCCTCTTGGCAGACCACGTTCGGGCTCTTTGCTGGCGTGGGCTCCGGCATCGGCACACTGATCATCGAAGACGGCGGCACAGTCAGCAGCAATTCCGGCCTTATCGGCAGGTATTCGGATTCCAACGGTGCAATAACCGTGACGGGCGTGGGATCGGTGTGGACAAACACTGGTTATCTTGCGGCCGGCTACGGGGGCGCTGGTTCGCTGACCATCGAAGCGGCTGGCACGGTCTCCAATACGTTCGGTTACATCGGGGTCGAAGCGGGCTCCAACGGCACGGTCCTCGTTACCGGCACAGACGCCTTGTGGACGAACTCGAGTGAACTTAGCGTCGGCGTCGAAGGTTCCGGCTCTCTTGTGATAGAGGCAGGCGGCACCGTTTCCAACACAAATGGCTATATGGGACATCTGGCGTCGGGCGTCGGCTCGGCGCTGGTCTCGGGCCCTGGTGCGTTGTGGCAGAACTCCGGCGTGCTTTATGTCGGGGAGTACGGCGCCGGTACGCTGAACATCGAAGACGGTGGTGAGGTCGTCAACACCTTTGGCTATATCGGTCTCAATCCCGATTCCAGTGGCGAGGTCACCGTGTCCGACGCTTCTTGGCAGAACGCGAGTAATCTTTATGTCGCCAGCGGCGGCAATGGCGCACTGAGGGTCGAAGCCGGCGGCACCGTCTCCAATGTCACCGGCTTTATCGGCTTTTATGCGGGCTCCAATGGCGCAGCCGCCGTATCCAATGCCTCATGGCACAATTCACACGATCTCTATATTGGCCGCGAAGGCAGCGGATCGCTGTCGATCGATGATGGTGGCGCAGTCGCCAACGTTGATGGTTTGATCGGCTTTTACGAAGGGTCAAATGGCTCGGTTGCGGTGTCTGGGGCTGGCACGAAGTGGCAGAATTCCGGCGACCTCTTTGTCGGGCAGGAAGGCACAGGCTCGCTATCCGTCGCGGACGGGGGCACAGTCTTCAATACGAACGGTTCTGTCGGGACGGCCCCGGGTTCTGTCGGCACGGCTACCGTCTCCGGACAGGATGCATCATGGCAGAATTCCGGCTATCTTCGTATCGGTGAGCACGGCGCCGGAACACTAACCATCGAGAATGGCGGTACGGTCTCCAATACCCACGGCTATCTCGGCCTGGGCACCAGCGCTACCGGGATCGCGACCATAACCGGTAGTGGTTCAACCTGGATAAATGGCGGATCCCTTATCGTCGGTGATTTCGGCCACGGAACGATGAACATCGGCGATGGCGGAACCGTCTCGAACGTGGACGGCATTGTCGGCTACAATTCAGGCTCCTTGGGCACTGTCACGGTCTCAGGAGCGGATACTTCATGGCAGAATTCCGGCTTCTTTTTCTATATCGGTTACGATTCCAACAGCACCGGTACGCTGATTATTACGGATGGCGGCACGGTCAGCAACAACAATAGTTTTATAGGCACCGTGTCAGACTCCATCGGTGCGGTCACAGTCTCAGGGGCCGATGCCGCATGGCAAAATTCCGGCTCGCTTAACGTCGGTCATAGCGGTACCGGCGCACTGACCATCGAAGATGGCGGCACGGTCTTCAATACTCAGGGCACTATCGGTGCACACACAGGTTCCTCAGGTGCGGTCACTGTCTCTGGTGCCGGCGCCTCATGGCAGAATTCCGCTTCTCTCCGCGTCGGTCTCGTGGGTAACGGCACGCTGACCGTCGCGGATGGCGGCGTGGTTTCAGCCCTGGCGATGGAAGTCGCCAACAACGATACCAGCACAGGAACGCTAAGTATCGGCGCAGCAGCTGGAGATGCGGCCGTTGCTGCGGGGGCAGTGGAGACCGATACGATCACGTTTGGCGCCGGTAACGGCGCTTTGGTCTTCAACCACACCGCAATCGACTATCTGTTTGATCCAGCCCTCAGCGGCTCTGGACATGTCAACCACTTTGCCGGCACCACCATCCTGACCGGCGACAGCGCCGGTTTCAGCGGGGCCACGACCGTCCATGCCGGCACGCTTGTGGTCAACGGCGTACTCGGCGGCACCCTCGATGTTCTGGCGAACGGACGCCTGGAAGGCGCCGGCACGGTAGGCACGACCAAGCTTGCCTCGGGGGCAACCGTCGCACCGGGCAATTCCATCGGCACGCTGGATGTTGTCGGCGACATCAGCTTCGACGCAGGCAGCATCTACGAGGTTGAAGTGGACCCGGCCGGCAGCGACAGCGACCTGATTCATGCAACGGGCACAGCCACGCTGAATGGCGGCTCGGTTGCGCATATCGGCCTTGTCGGCGCCTATCAGCCATTCGCCACCTACACTATCCTGACGGCCGATGGCGGCGTGGCGGGAACTTTCGATGACGTCGCTTCCGCTTTCGCCTTCCTCGATCCGACGCTGAGCTACGATCCAAACAATGTTTTCCTGAAGCTGGTGCGCAACGACATTGCCTTCTGCGGCGTCGGTTTGACATTCAACCAGTGCGCCACCGGCGAGGGGGCGGAAAGCCTCGGTTTCGGCCATCCCCTCCATGACGCTCTGGTGGTGCTCGACGAGGACACCGCACGCGCGGCTTTCGACCGTCTTTCAGGCGAAATCCAAGGCTCGGTCAAGGGCGCCATGCTGGAGGACAGCCGTTTCCTGCGTGAGGCGGCAACGACAAGGGTGCGTGCTGCCTTCTCCGGCGTTGCAGCATCGCCGCTGCCGGTGATCGCCTATGGCGACGGCGGTCCCGCAGCCGCCCCGGCCGACACCGACCGCCTTGCCGCCTGGGGTCATGCCTTCGGCTCCTGGGGAGAGTGGAATAGCGACGGCAACGCTGCTTCGTTTGATCGCTCCATCGGTGGCTTCTTTGTCGGCGGGGACGGATTGGTTGCCGAGAATTTGCGGCTCGGTCTGCTCGCCGGTTACAGCCGCAGTTCCTTCGATGTCGACGATCGTTCCTCCTCGGGCTCGACCAGTAATTACCATCTCGGCATCTATGGCGGGACGCAACTGGGTAATTTCGGCTTCAGGGCGGGCGCGGCCTATTCGTGGCATGACGTCGAGACTTTCCGGCAGGTTGGCTTCCCCGGATTCTCCGACACGCTCGCGGCCGACTACGATGCCGCCACAACGCAGGGCTTCGGCGAACTTGGCTATCGGATCGACACCAGGGCGGCTTCATTCGAACCTTTCGCCAACCTCGCCTATGTGAATGTTCACACTGACGGTTTCGTCGAGACCGGCGGTGCGGCGGCCCTGAGCGGCGCAAGCTCAAGCACCGACGCCACCTTCACCACGCTCGGTCTGCGCGCTTCGACCGGCTTCATGCTGGGCACGATGAACGCCACGGCCCGCGGCATGCTCGGCTTGCGCCATGCCTTCGGCGATGTCACGCCGCTTTCAACCCATGCCTTCACCGGCGGTGATGCCTTCACCGTTGCCGGGGTGCCGATCGCAGGAGATGCCGCCATCTTGGAGGCCGGGTTCGACTTGGTCATCTCGCCGAATGTAGTCCTTGGATTTTCCTATAGCGGCCAAATCGCAAGCAAAGTTGACGATCATGGCCTCAAGGCGGACTTGGCCGTGAAGTTCTGAGGCTGATCACTGGACACTGCACAGCATGACTGACGAAACCGGCGCTCAGTGACCGCAAAACCGCAGGGTGAGGTCGCTCCGGACGGCTAGGTGGCCCTTCACTACGCACGATGTCCATTTGGGACACGGTTGTCGGTTCTAACCGTTCCAATTGGTTCTCGGACGCAGACGGCGAGGAGTGCGGAGCCGGTGCTGCGACCGTCGTCCGGAGGCGGACATTTGAAGGTATGACGGCTGATGGACTGGCAGAGCTTCTCTGTGTGCCGATCATAGGGCTTCACGCTCTCGCCGCCGATGTGCACGTAGGGTGCGACGGCGGCTTCGGTGCAAAATGCAGCGCATGGCTTGACTCGGGATGTCGTCGGCAAATCGAGAGTATGCACTGACCCATAATCATACCGCCGGCTAGACCGGGAATGACTAGATGCCTACAGGTCACAGCCCAATTCTCAACCTAAAGAGTATTCTATGTGGCGGAACATGCCAAACGGTCGGGCTCTGTGCAAACCGTTGGTGTTACTGCCTTGGACTTGGCTTCGGCCATTTCTGCCGCTGATTGGACGCGTCAACCATGGCATGGAATTGCGTTACGTCGCATCGTGAAAGCTATTAAAACTGCACTCGAAATGCCGTTGGCCGAACGCGGCGATCAGCGCAGCGCGTTCTATAGCGGTTCGCCCGAGCCGTCATGGATACCTTCACTGACGGCAACGATGCAACGCCCGTGCCGGTCATAAACTTGCTTGACGTCCCCGAGGAACCGATCGACCTCGAAGGTTCGCTCGGGCATGTAGATTAGATGAGGACCATCATCGGAGAATTTCTTGCCCAACGCAGAGGCGGCGGTGAGAAAGCCCGCATGCCGCCCCATGACAACCCCAATGTAGTCTGTGGCAGAATCTTGACATGATCGAATTCCGCATCCTCGCCGATGACCATCCCGACCTCGGGTATTCTCCGCTGCTTCGGGGCGCTCTCCTGACCCTGCAATATGCGCAGAAGCACGGGTCAATCGGTCTGACCAAAACCAAGGCCTTCAAGCGTGTCTTCGTCCGTTGGGCCGTCGAGCATTTCGACTGGCCGGGGAAAAGCGCAGAAGAGATGTTCCGCTACAACAAGGTGATCAATGAATACGAGTTTCCCCCGGTCGAGGTTCTGCATTTCCTGCTGATTTCCCTGCGCCTGGGACGTCACTTCAAGGGTGAGTTTCGGCTGACCAAGCGGGGCACAGAACTGGCGCAGGCCCCCGGCCACCTGTTTGCCGAGTTGATCCCATACTTTGTGCTCCAGATCGATCACGCTTCCTATGCGCGCTTCGACGACCGCCCCATCGGAAAATGGGACGTCTGGATGAACGTGATTAACGTCGAGACCGATCATGGCACGACCGAGGCTGCCTTGTTTGAAGCCTTCTACGGTGAGCCGCAAGATTGGCACACCGCGGGGTGGCGAGAGATGGCCGCGTTCTCATCTTGCGTGCTGCGGCCGCTCGAATGGGCGGGATTGGTGAGCGAGACTCGCGAAGACAGCGCCGGCAAGCAGGTGTGTCATGTGTTCAAGACCCCGCTCTGGCGCAGCACGATCAAACTTGACACCGACAACATACTGCGGCCGATGTCCGTTCAGTGAGGGAGTTTTTCACTGCTCCCAAGACGCGACGCTGCTTGCTTATGATCGGTCCAAAGCCGACATCCGGGAGATCATATCAAGTGACCGCTTTGCGCCTTCAAGTCTGCCGTTTACGATCCTGAACCCAATTCCCGAATGCAGCCATTCGCGCGCTCCTTACGCAGGTCCTTACAGGGCGGGGAGCGGACCCTTGCTGCGTTCCGCACCGATGGCAGCAATGCGCAGGGAGCGGACTCTGTAAAGTCGTCCTCTCTGCGGGCATGAAGCTTCAGGAGCAGCTTGCGCTTGACCGGACCCGCAGCCAAATCCGCGATATACAACGCTGGCGACGGGAAAGCTGTGTCCGGCGCATGGTCAAATCACGTCTCTGGGGGCCAAAACGACCGACTTGGCGCCACCTCGTACCAATCTACAGCGGCCAGAGCGAGCCAAAGCAAAAAAAAGGCTTGGTGAACCGCTTTGGGTGCTATTATCACGCCGTAAGGTGATCCAAATGGGGAATGCTGTGTTGATTGCAAATCGAGCGAGATGAAGCACGAAGCCGACAAAACGGGAACGGACTTTTCCAAACCTGGCCGCGAGACAAGGCGTCTTCGGTTTTACTTTCTTGTGCCTCTGGTCATCGCCATCCTGACCGCCGAGATCGTCCCCATTGCCGGTGTCTATCACTTTACGCACCGCAGTGTCGGTGTCGGCGGTGTCCATCTCCAGATGTCGGCAATCGATATCTATCGCGACTCGATAGACCAGCACGCGCAGGCGCTGGAGACGGTAATCGAAATTCTGGTGCACGACGACGATCTGGCCGGTTATCTGGTGCGCAAGGATCGCGATGCCCTGCTCGAACATGCAGTCCCGATGTTCGAGTACATGAAACGCACATATGGCATCTCGCATTTCTATTTCACCGGCCCCGATCGTGTGAACCTGTTGCGGGTACACGATCCGGAACGCTATGGCGACGTGATCAACCGCGTGACCACGAGGCTGGCTGAACGAAGCGGCACAACCGCGTATGGCGTCGAAATCGGACCGCTCGGTACATTCACGCTGCGTGTGGTAAGGCCCTGGCTCGATCCGCACACCCGGCGTCTGATCGGCTATGTCGAACTCGGCATGGAAACCCCCGAAGTGGTGGAGCGAATTGGCAAATCCCTCGGCGCCGAGTCTTTCGTCCTTATTCGAAAGGAATTCCTGGACCGGGCCGGCTGGGAGGATGGCATGCGGGTCTTTGGACGCACGCCGGATTGGGACCGATTTTCCGAAGCTGTGGTGGGCAGCCAGACGCTGCCGTCAATCCCGCCGACACTCGCGCATCGAATCGAGAACGGTGAAATGAAAACCGCGCCGGATGAAACGTCCATTCAGTTCGACGGGCGCTTTTTCCGGCCTTTGTTCATTCCAATTCAGGATGTCGGCGGCCGCAATGTGGCAACCATCGCGCTGCTCGTGGATGTTTCCGACGAAATCAATTCCGCTCGGCTGGCGCTTTTTCTCGGCGGGGCCGCCTATCTGGCCGGTGGCGTTCTGCTTTTCGTCCTTTTTTACTACCTCGTCGGCTGGATCGGGCGGCGCATTGAGGAAAATGAGCTGAAGCTCCAGGAACTCGCTGCGATTGACAAGCTCACCGGCCTCCTTAACAGCAGGATTTACCACGCCAACCTGGAAAGGGAGATCCTGCGCGCGCAGCGCGAGGGTGGCCCGGTCTCCATTCTCGTTCTGGACATCGATCACTTCAAGAAGGTCAACGATACCTACGGTCATGTGGCCGGAGACAAGGTCCTCGAAAAATTCGGGCATCTCTTGAAAGAATACACCCGGGCGGGCAGCGGCCTGTTCCGCTATGGCGGCGAGGAGTTCACCGTGCTTCTCCCCGGATTTGGGATCGACGCCGCCATGGAGACAGCGAATCGATTAAGAGTTGTTGTCGAACAGACCAATTTCGACATCGGCGACGACCAGAAGATCAAGGTGACCGTCAGCATCGGCGTTGCTGTATTCCCGGATTCGGCAGCAACGTCAGATGAGCTTACAAAGGCGGCGGATGCCGCACTTTATGTGGCAAAGGCGACGGGGCGAAATCGCGTGTCGCCATACGAAGATTCCTCTTCGAAAGCCGCCGAATCATTAGCCAGTCCCGACGCCGATGACACGCCCGGCTGAGTGAGGCGAAGATCCGGAAAAAAATCGCTTTCGCGCGAATGATACCCTGACACCGGATCTGGGCTCGACATATGCCGATTGCGTAAACGCTGGCTCATTCAAAGGATTCCCACCAAAAGAATGGGCAAAGTCAGACACAGATACGGAGGCTCTTCGGGGAATCCCGTCAGGTGAGTGCAACGTGTATGTTTTCAGATGCTTACGCTGGAAACTACCACTTCCTGACGTCACGAAGCCTCAATGACGTACGGACCATTTTGGAAACTGTCACTAAAAACGAAAAAGCCCCGATCTGGTGGTTACTGGACTGGTTTCGGCTGCCCCGGCGCGGGGCGTTCCCGCCAGACAGCGCGGACGGTTTCGGGCTATGCGGCGTAGACCATCTCGCGGTATTCATGATCCATGTCGCAGACGTTGATCAGGCAATCCTCTTCCCCTCGGATGTCGCGGTCCCAGAGGATTTCGCCTGCCCGCTGGCATGGCAAGTGCGTTTTCCATATCAACACATCCCCGCCATGCTTCTAGACTTGGACTTCACAACGTCCGCTCCCTGCGCTTCGCAGACGTTCGTGCTGCCTGCGGCGAAGGTCGGCTCCGGGCCGAAAGCCACATTGAGGCTGCTTTGATTTGAGGTCCGCTTTGCCGACTGGCATTCGGAAACCAGCCAGGCCGCAAACGGCCCCCTTCCGGGCATTTGTCTTCGCACCAGCGAACGTCCGCTTCCCGCCCTGTCACGACCTTTGTGCGGGCGCGCGAATGGCTGCATTCGGGAATTGGGTCCGAGATCGTGAAGGGCAGCCTCGGGGGGCTCAAAGCGGAAATCATTTCCGCTTCTGGGCCGTGTGCTGTCCGCCCGCTTTTTTAGTACACGAAGGTGTCTGCCGCCGAACAAGGAACGGCCCCTCCCGAAGCGTTGGGCGGGTTGGGGAGCTCGATCGCATGACCCCTCGCAGTTTTCCTGAAAGCGTATCGGGCAAAAAGCCAGCAGATGCACAATTGTTGCGCAACAAGAGGTGGACGAGAAGCAATTGTGCGATTTCACCGCTTCATCCCGTAATTAAGCTTCCAATCTCGAATATCCGAGGCTATATTGAGATAAATAGCCGGCACTTGAGCCCCGTTTCGATCGCGTTCCGCAACGCGCATCGTCGGGGTTTTTTGTATTGGAGTTTCGATGAAGCGGGTCGTAGATATAGGCGTTCTTCTTTCACGCAGCGGCATGTATGCCGCGCTATCGCGCGCCAGCCGCGATGGGGTGTTTCGTGGCGTGGAGGAAGTGAATGCTGACCCGAACATTGACGTTTCCTTTCGCGTCACCGAGCGCGACCCGGATGGACGGCTCGACCGATATGCGCCGCTGTGCCGTGAAATCCTGCGTGGTTCCCAGGCACGCCATATCTTCGGCTGCATCACTTCTGCCAGCCGCAAGGAGGTCATTCCGGAGCTCGAGCGGTTTGACGGAATTCTGTGGTATCCCGTGCCCTATGAGGGCTTCGAGGCGTCTGAGCGGGTAGCCTACATGCACTCTTGTCCCAACCAGCATCTGCTGCCGCTTCTCGACTGGGCGCTGCCGACCCTTGGTACTCGCGCCTATCTCGTCGGTTCCAATTACATCTGGGGTTGGGAGATGGCGCAGATCGCCCGTGAGAGGGTTGCGGCAGCCGGCGGACAGGTGCTGGGCGACCGGTACCTTCCAATTGGTGACACGGAACTCGATCACATCATCAGCGACATCCGGGCGTTGAAGCCCGATTTCATCCTGAACTCGCTCGTTGGCGACAGCTCCTATGCGTTTCTGGCGCGGCTTGCCCAGTTGAAGCAGGAGGCTGAATTCGCCGATAGCTTGACCGTGCTCTCGTGTAACTTCACCGAATGCGAGATCGAGGCGGCCGGCGAGGCGGCCGAAGGGCTGGTTTCGGCCGGACCATGGTTCCAGCCCGACGGCGGCGTCGACGGATCGTTCCATGAGATGGCGCGCCAGTCCGTGCATGAACTGGCTTTGCTGCTTCAAGGCCGTCCGGGGGCGGAAGAGCTACCGTTGGCGGAGCTGTTGCATATGGCGCTCCGCAGCGGCCGCTCAACGCGGCTCGATCCTGTGCATCTGCACGCGCGGCAGCCTGCCATCATTGCGCGGCTCGAGAACGGGCGGTTCAACGAGATCAAGCGGCTTCCCGCGATGCGAGCCGATCCTTACCTGACTCAGCGTTCGCAGCCTGCGCAGACGGGGTGCCGGCTGAAGGTGGTGTCATGACGCGCATCAGGACAGGAAACCTTGGCGGAGCAACAGCCTGGATCCTGCACCGGCCTCACCCCTCTGTTCAGGGCCTTGCCCGCCAGCTCGGCGTGATCGGGCTGGAAGTGCGCGAGGCCTGGTCGGATCTTCCCACCGCCGCGATCGAAGCGGACTTCATCTTCTACGATGCCGACATGGGGCACGACGAGCAATTTCCATGGGCACCCGGCCAGTCGCCGATGCCCATGATAGCGTTGATCGGCTCGGAAGCGCCGGGCCGATTAAGGTGGGCAATGGAAATGGGAGCACACGCGCAGCTACTCAAGCCGATGAGCGACAAAGGCGTCTACGCGGCTCTCCTCGTCGCGCGCAGCAATTTCGATCGCGCCAATGCATCCGAGGCGCTGATTGCCGACCTGCAAAGCCGCCTCTCGGCGCGCCAGACGATTGTGCGCGCCGTCATGATCTTCGTGATGAAAGGCAAGACCGAGGCCGAGGCCTATGACCTATTGCGCCAGACTGCGATGGGTTGGCGCGTGACAATCGAAACCGCCGCGGAGCGGTTGGTGGCAAACCATTCGAATGAGAGGGGCACCGACGATGGCAGACGCATCGATCCCGCCTGAACCCTTGATCGTCCCGGAGAGCGGGCCTTCCGTGCTGCATCAACTGGCTCAGCGCAAGCTCGCGCTCCTGGGACTGCTGATCATCCTCATCTGCGTCGGCGGTGCGATATTCGCCAAATGGCTCGCACCGTTCGATCCCTTCGAACAGTTCTTCGACGGCCTCACGATTGAAGGCGCACCGCTGCCGCCCAATGCAGCCTTCTGGTTCGGCACCGATCTTCTCGGTCGCGACTTGTTCTCGCGCATCCTGTACGGCGCGCAGACTTCGCTGTTGATCGGCCTCGTTGCCAATGGAGCCGCTTTGTTTATCGGCACGCTAGTGGGCGTCACCGCAGGTTATTTCCGTGGGATGATCGGTGCGGTGCTCATGCGTTTCACCGATCTTATGATGGCGTTTCCGGCACTCCTGCTCGCGATCTGCCTTGCAGCGATCTTCTCCCCATCACTCTGGATCGTCGCGATGGTCATTGCATTCGTGAACTGGGTGCAGACGGCTCGGGTGATCTTCACGCAAACCTCGTCGCTGGCCGAACGTGACTATATCGCTGCAGAAAAAACGCTGGGCGCTGGCCATGGCCGCATCCTCTTCAAGCACATCCTGCCCCATCTCATTCCGACACTGATCGTTTGGGGCACGCTCGGCATTTCCACGACTGTCCTGCTGGAGGCGACCTTGTCGTTCCTCGGTATCGGCGTACAGCCGCCGGTCCCATCGTGGGGCAACATCATTTTCGAGAACCAGACCTATTTCCAGTCAGCACCATGGCTCGTCTTCATTCCCGGCGCGGCGATCCTGCTGCTTGCACTCGCCTTCAACCTCGTGGGCGACGCGTTGCGCGATATCCTCGATCCGACACAACAGGGGCGTGACTGATGGCTGCCTATATCCTCAGACGCCTCGTTCAGTCGGCGCTTATCCTGCTCGGCGTCTCGTTCATCACCTTCGTCCTGCTCTACGTGCTGCCGGCAGACCCGGTCCGTCAGATCGCCGGTCGTTCCGCAACGGCTGCGACGGTCGAAAGTATCCGCCAGCAGCTTGGCCTCGACCAGCCGTTCCTCGTCCAGTACGGCAACTATCTATGGAACCTTGTTCAGGGTGATTTCGGGCGCTCGTACCTGCAGAAGACAGAAGTTGCCGAACTTCTGGTTTCGCGACTTCCGGCAACCTTGCTCTTGCTGGTGGCGGCGATTGGCTGCGAGCTTTTGATCGGCTTGCCGCTCGGCATCATTGCGGCGCTCAACCGTGGCAAGGCGATCGACAACGGCCTGATGCTGACGAGCTTCCTGACGGTCTCCGCGCCGCAGTTCGTTGTCGCCCTGCTGCTGCTCTTTGTCTTCGCGGTAAAGCTTGGCTGGTTTCCGATCGGCGGCTACGGCACGTTCGCGCACCTTGTGCTACCGGCACTGACACTCGGCATTCTTGGCTCAGGCTGGTACTCGCGCATCATGCGATCCTCGATGGTCGATGTGCTGCGTGCCGATTTTATCCGCACCGCGCGCGCCAAGGGCCTCGGTCGCAGAAAGGTCATCCTTGGCCACGCACTGCCCAACGCGATCCTGCCGATCATCGCCATGATCGGGATCGACATCGGCCTGTTCATGTCCGGCATCGTTGTTGTCGAGAGCGTCTTTGGCTGGCCTGGCATCGGCCAATTGGCGTGGCAAGCGATCCAACGCGTCGACATCCCGATCATCATGGGCGTCACGCTCGTCTCAGCCTGCGGCATCGTCATCGGCAACCTGATCGCCGACCTGATTTCGCCGCTCATCGATCCGCGCATCAAGTTGCGCTGAAACCGTCAACCAACAGGAGTAAGGCCTATGAAGAAGCTTATCCTTTCAACTGCCCTCGCAACCCTAATGGCCCTGCCGGCCTTTGCCCCGGCTCAGGCACAGGAGCCGAAGCACGGCGGCAACATGGTCGTTACCTACAAGGACGACGTCGCAACACTCGATCCAGCGATCGGCTATGACTGGCAGAACTGGTCGATGATCAAGTCGGTCTTCGACGGCCTGATGGACTACGAACCCGGCACGACCAACCTGCGTCCGGGACTCGCCGAGAGCTACGAGATCTCCGACGACGGCCTGACCTACACATTCAAGCTGCGCCCGGGCGTCAAGTTCCACAATGGCCGCGCGCTGGTTGCTGATGACGTCGTCTATTCGATCAACCGCGTGATCAATCCGGCTACCCAGTCACCGGGCCAAGGCTTCTTTGGCATGATCGACGGCTATGACGCAGCCGCAGAGGGCAAGGCCGAGACGGTTTCGGGCGTTTCTGCCCCCGATGCGAGCACCATCGTCTTCAAGCTGTCGCGCCCGGACGCAACATTCCTGCACATCATGGCGCTCAACTTCTCGTTTGTCGTGCCGAAGGAAGCGGTTGAAGAAGCCGGCGCAGACTTCGGCAAGAAGCCGGTCGGCACCGGTGCATTCAAGCTGAGCGAATGGACGCTCGGCCAGCGCCTCGTGTTCGAGAAGAACGCCGATTACTGGATCTCGGGTGTTCCTTACCTCGACAGCTTCACGGTTGAAGTCGGCCAGGAACCGGTCGTCGCGCTGCTGCGTGCCCAGAACGGCGAAGTCGACATTCCGGGCGACGGCATCCCGCCGGCAAAGTTCGTGGAAGTCATGAAGGACGAGGCGCAGAAAAGCCTCGTGGTCGAAGGCGGCCAGTTGCACACCGGTTATATCACCATGAACGTGACAAAGGCACCGTTCGACAAGGTTGAAGTCCGTCGTGCCGTCAACATGGCGATCAACAAGGACCGCATCATTCAGGTCATCAACGGCCGCGCGGTTCCGGCCACCCAGCCGCTTCCGCCGTCAATGCCGGGCTACACCAAGGGCTATGACGGCTACAAATTCGATCAGGACGGCGCAAAGAAGCTTCTGTCAGAGGCTGGCTATGCCGACGGCTTCGAAACCGAACTGTTCGTCATGAACACCGACCCGAACCCGCGTATCGCCCAGGCTATCCAGCAGGACTTGAAGGCCATTGGCATCAACGCATCGATCAAGTCGCTAGCCCAGGCCAACGTGATCGAGGCCGGCGGTGCAGGCAACGCGCCGATGATCTGGTCGGGCGGCATGGCATGGATCGCCGACTTCCCGGATCCGGCAAATTTCTACGGCCCGATCCTGGGTTGCAGCGGCGCTGTCGAAGGCGGCTGGAACTGGGCAAAGTACTGCAATGCGGACCTCGACAAGCTGGCAGCCGAAGCGGATTCCATCGTCGATCCGGCCAAGGCGGACGAGCGTCTGGCCAAGTGGTCCGAGATCTACATGAAGGTAATGGAAGACGCGCCGTGGGCGCCGGTGTTCAACGAACAGCGCTATACCATGAAGTCTGCCCGCATGGGCGGTGACAACGCCCTGTACGTCGATCCGGTGTCGATCCCGGTCAACTACGACTACGTCTTCATCAAGGAGTGAGGCAGCCATGTGCAAGCACTGCAACCACACGATCCACGCCCATCAGCACCATTTCGGCTGGGACAATTCCTTTGCCCCTGCGCTGACCGCTGCACCGGGCGAGACGATCCTGTTCCAGTGCCTTGACAGTTCTGGGGGCCAACTCGGCCCCCAGTCCACCGTCGAGGATGTGATGGCGCTGGAATTTGCCAGGATCAACCCGGTCTCCGGTCCGATCTATGTCGATGGCGCAAAGGCGGGCGACGTGCTCAAGGTGACGATCGAAAGCTTCGCGCCGCAGCTTCGCGACGGCGCGGGCTTCGGCTGGACGGCAAATATTCCCGGCTTCGGCCTGCTTACAGATCAGTTCCCCGAACCGGCGCTCAATGTCTGGAAGTTCGACACGACGAGCATGGAACCGGCCCTGTTCGGCAAAAACGGCCGCGTGCCGCTGAAGCCCTTTGCCGGCACCATCGGCAATGCGCTGGCTGAGAAGGGGCACCATACGGTTGTGCCGCCGCGGCGCGTTGGCGGCAATCTCGACATCCGCGACCTGTCCGCCGGAACGACGCTCTATCTGCCGGTTGAAGTCGACGGCGCTCTGTTTTCGGTTGGCGATACCCACGCCGCACAAGGTGATGGCGAGGTCTGCGGTACCGCGATTGAGAGCCCGTTCGACGTCGTGCTGACACTCGACCTGATCAAGGACCAGCCGCTGAAGACCCCACGCTTCACGACGCCGGGCCCGGTCACGCGGCATCTCGACGCCAAGGGCTATGAGGTCACGACCGGTATCGGTCCAGACCTGTGGACCGCCGCCAAGGACGCCGTCGCCGCCATGGTCGATCTTCTCGCGACGACGCAGAAGATGGATCCGGTCGATGCCTACATGCTCGTTTCGACCTGTGGTGATCTTCGTATTTCCGAGATCGTCGACATGCCGAACGTCGTGGTCAGCTTCTACTTCCCGAGGGTCGTCTTCGAATGACCGCAGCCATGCTTTCTCCCGTGGTCGATGCAACAGCCGACGTGGTCTTGTCGGTTCGCGACCTGCAAGTCTCGGCCCGCTCGGACCAGGGGCTCATACCGCTGGTCGATGGGCTTAGCTTTGATCTTCATCGAGGCGAGACGCTTGCGATCGCGGGAGAAAGCGGCTCGGGCAAGTCGATCACGTCGCTTGCCTGCATGGGGCTGTTGCCCGCACCTGCCGTGCGGGTAACGGGCGGCTCCATCCGCTTCGGCGAAACGGAACTGACGACCTTGCCCGAGAAGAAAATGCAGGCAATGCGCGGCGCGCGCATCGCCATGATCTTCCAGGAGCCGATGACCGCGCTCAATCCGGTCATGAGCATCGGCCGCCAGTTGATTGAGGCGATCCGCGCGCACGAGCCGCTATCGGTTTCGCAGGCCAGAGCGCGAGCGCTCGAAGCGGTCAAGGCGGTGCGCCTCTCCCAACCCGAAAAGCGGCTCGAGCAATATCCGCACGAGCTTTCAGGCGGCATGCGTCAACGCGTGATGATCGCCATGGCGATTGCGCTGCGCCCCGCCGTCCTCATCGCGGACGAACCGACGACAGCGCTGGACGTGACCGTGCAGCGCGAGGTGCTCGATCTTCTGCGAGACCTGCAGAAGGAGCTCGGAACGGCAGTCATCCTGATTACCCATGACATGGGCGTCGTCGCCGAGATGGCTGACCGCGTCATCGTCATGCGCAAGGGCAAGATGGTTGAGGCCGCGTCGACGCTCGATCTCTTCGATGCCCCACAAGAACAGTACACGCGCGACCTGCTTGCTGCCGTGCCGCGCATCGGCACCGGGGCATCACGGCCGGAACCGGAAACCCGCGACGTGCTCGTGCGCTATGATGATGTCTCGGTGAACTTCCCGATCCGTCAGGGCCTTCTTGGGCGCGTTGCTGCCCGTGTCCATGCGGTCGAGCATGTCTCGCTCGAGATTTTCCGAGGCGAGACGCTGTCGCTTGTCGGCGAGTCCGGCTGCGGCAAGTCGACAATGGCGAAGGCGCTGGTCGGGCTCGTGCCCCATACCGGCCGCATAGAGATCAACGGCCAGGCCATGCATGATCTCGACGCTGCGGGGCGCAAGGCGATCCGCCGCGATCTTCAGATCGTGTTCCAGGACCCCATGGCGGCGCTCGATGCGCGCATGACCGTCGGCGAGCTGATCCGCGAGCCGCTGGTGATCCACGGGATCGGAACGCCGACCGAACAGAAGGCCCGCGTGCGCGAGTTGCTGGAGCGCGTCGAGATGTCGCCGAGCGTCTACAATCGCTACCCACACCAGTTTTCTGGCGGCCAGCGCCAGCGCATCTGTATTGCCCGAGCCCTTGCGCTGAAGCCGAGGCTGATCGTCTGCGACGAAAGCGTTGCGGCACTGGACGTCTCGATCCAGGCCAAGGTACTGGACCTGCTACGCGACCTACAGAAGGAAAGTGGCGTCACCTACCTCTTCATCAGCCATGACATGGCGGTGGTGGAGAACATCTCCGACCGCGTGGCCGTGATGTATCTTGGCCAGATCGTCGAGATGGGAAACCGCGCACAGCTCTTCGGCAATCCTCAGCATCCCTATACCAGGCGCCTGTTGGAAGCGGTCCCCGTTCCAGACCCGCGACGCGAAAGGACGCCCAGACTGCGCTTGGCGGGCGAGATCCCAAGCCCGGTGTGGAAGGTCGGCGAAGCCCCGGAGCGGGCGCATCTCGTCGACATAGGCGACGGTCACCTCGTCGCGCAGTCAATTCTCAATGAGACGTGATTCATAGGAAGGCGTGTGCGGAGCTTCTCTTATGTCAAACGCGGCGGCGGGCTTCAGGCCGCGTCCGCCCTCCGCCACAAGTGCACCCTTGGCGATGATGACTGCCTTCGAACTGTAATTATCGTGAAGGCATTCGCAGGCCCCGCGGAGGGCCTCGAAGCAAACGGCGGCAAACCTATCTACTACGACGCAAACCGGACTTTCCGCTACCGGCCCCAAAGCGGAAATTATTGCGGCTTTAAGCCCCCATGTCGGTCGTTCGCGATCTTGAACCGAGCACCCGTAAGCAGCCATTCGCTGCGCACCGCGCTATGGTCCTGACAGGGCGGAAAGTGTGAGTTCGCCCCAACTGCGAAGAGGTTATGTCAATTTGCGAAAAGCGGACTTCCATCCGACGGAGATTCTTTTCGTGATGTTGCGTCGTCGCATGACCGCTCCGAGGCCATACCGACAGATGCATCTTCGCGGCAACGGTTGTCCGCTGCCGCAGATTATCGAGCTCAGCCAGCCTTCAGATAGGGGATGGCCCCGGCGATATCCGTGTCGTCGATCACATAGAAATTGCTGACGCTTCCTGCTTGCCGCGCCTGTCCGTAGGGTGCGTATTCGGGGTCGGCGGCAAAGCTGTTCAACGCCTCCCGAGTAGGAAATTCGAGGATCGCGATCAGCGTGCTGTCCTTGTCCGCCCCCTCCAGTGTCTCGATATTACCGCTGCGTGACAGGTATTTGCCGCCATGTTTTTCGACCAGTGTATGAACATTGGTTGCATATTTGGGAACCCAACCGTCATCCGTAACCTTGATGTCTGCTATCAGGTAAACACTCATGTTCTCTCTCCATTTGTCCGCCGCTTCGATTGTGAACATCGAGGCCGGTCCGTAAGGGCTATCGAAAGTATCGGTCGCCAGTCCAGTACCCGAACTGAACTACCCGGTTCAGATTCTGTACTAGGCAGGTGGATTTAAAGGACTAGGGTTGGATTTCTCCGAAAGGGAGGTTCAAGATGACGCAAGCTGGATACAAGCAATTCTGCCCTGTGGCTATGGCAGCCGAAGTGTTGTGCACTCGGTGGACGATGGTCCTGATGCGGGAGCTGGTTGCGGGAACCACCCGGTTCAATGATCTGCGCCGCGGCGTCCCGAAAATGTCGCCTGCACTGCTATCCACGCGCCTAAAAGAACTTGAGATGGCTGGTGTGGTCGAGCGCATACCGTTGAAATCTGAAAAGGACGTCTTCGAATATCACCTGACAGATGCGGGAAAAGACCTGCGCCCCGTTGTCGAAGCAATTGGCCTGTGGGGCCAGAAGTGGGTCGAATCCTCGCTTTCCTTGAAGAACCTCGACCCTTCGTTGTTGATGTGGGACATGCGTCGAAATCTTGATCCGTCGCCGCTACCGTCGATCCGCACGGTGGTTCAGTTTCTGTACTCAGATTTGCCGGCCACAAAAAGCCATTGGTGGTTGGTTATTGAACCTGGAGGCGAAGTTGATCTTTGCTGGTCGGACCCGGGGTTCGAGATAGATCTTTACGTGACCACCGATCTGCGAACGATGACGGCAATATGGATGGGGTTGGGCACCATCGAAAGCGAACGCGACAAGATGGAATTGCTGGGTGAGAAAAAGATCACAGAGACCATGCAAATCTGGCTTGGTCTCAGCCCTTTCGCAAAACAAAAGAAATTCGTCGCATAGCAATATCAGTTAGCCGTTCAATTAACCGGCGTGCATCGAGCCGACTGCAACTTTGTCCGCTGTGCCGACATTGAAACATCCAAAATGCTGCGTGAATGACGAATGGCAGCAATGCGGTAGCTGCGGTGCAGCATTTGACAAGGTGACGGAGGTCCGCAAAGGGCCGGAATCGTCGCGGCAACCGGTGCAGGTCAAAGTCCGCTTTTCCGGGGGCCATTTAGAAACCCGCCGGTCAACAGTCTGCTCCATGTTAGCCATTCCAGCGGAACGCAGCGAAAGTCTGCTTCCCGCCCTGTCACGACCTTCGTGCGGGCGCGCGAATGGCTGCATTCGGGAATTGGGTCCAAGATCGTGAAGGGCAGCCTCGGGGGGGCGCACAGCGGAAATAATGTCCGCTTCGGGGCCGTTTACAGAGGGTTAGCTCTTAAGTGCCATAGGGTGTTGCCAGACTAAAAATCAACAACATAGAAGCCTCCGTGATCGGAGGAATGCTGTTTCAGAACACCGATAAACAGCCACTGAAAAAACTGGCCGGTTTTATTTCACGCGTCATCGCTCCCATCAGCTTGCGTAAACATGGCGATCGCCTCGTCGATCCGCGCCCGGCTGCTGGCGGCCAGGCGCTCAAGGCCCATCAGCCTGGCCAGCACCAGCGCCGGGTCTGGTTCCTCGTGCGCCTGGGGATGGGCCTGCACCAAACCGACTAGCTCCTGCAGCGCGATGTCGGCCACCGGCCGGCGGTGATCCTCGGTGGCCGGCGGCCGATAGTTGACGGTCTTCACGATCCCGCCCTTTGGCCAGAGGAAGCGGCCGGCGCTGTCATGGGTGAAATCAAAGGGGCGCAGGTGTCGTTCGATCTTGTCGCGAATGCGGCTGCCGGTCCGCAGCCAGCCATGCGCCCGGGCGATACGTTGCGCCACCACATCGTCGCGCACCGGGGCTTCGGTCTCGACGATCCTGGTGACCATGGCGTCGATGGTGGAGCGGTAGCTGAATTCATAAAAGGCCTCCGGATCGGCCCTGAATTCCGAAAGATCGGTCTTGCGAAACCTTTCGGCGGCGCCCGCCTTGTCATGCCACCAGTCCGGCGACCAGATGCGCAAGATCTCCCAGCCGAGACCCCTCAGCACCTCCTCCCTGATCTTGTCCCGGTCGCGCGCGGTCGCCGAGCGATGATGGGTGGCGCCGTCGCATTCGATGCCGGCCAGAAAGGTGCCCGGCTTGTGGGGTGAACCACGCCGAGATCAATGCGGAATCCCGATACGCCGATTTGCGGAACAATCGTCCACCCCCTGGCGTCAAGCGCTGCCGAGACGGCCTGCTCGAACGGTGAGTCGAACGAGCCGACCGACCCCTTGTCGACCGCCGGCAGGGCGATCGCGCCCCGCTCGGCGTAATCGAGAAAGGTCTTGAGATGCCCGACCCCTTCGGCCCGGGTGCGCCCCTTGTCAATCTGGTCCGAGGTGATGGAGGAATAGACCATCAGTTCCTGTCGCGCCCGGGTGACTGCCACATTGAGCCGCCGGTCGCCGCCATCCCGGTTCAAGGCGCCGAAATCCATCGTCAGCTTGCCTGCGTGATCAGGACCGAATGTGATCGAGAACAGCATGACGTCGCGCTCGTCGCCTTGCACGTTTTCCAGGTTCTTGACCACCGTCGGCTCGATCCGGTCGCGGGCGAAGAACCATTCAAGTTCAGAAAATTCCCTGCGCTTCTGATCGAGCAGGTCCTCGATCAGCGACTGCTGCTGGCTGTTGAAGGTGATGACGCCCAGCGTGGGCCGTTCCCGTTCCGGCAATTTCAGCCAGGTCCGCATGCGCGCCGCGGCGTCATTGGCGATGGCTGCAGCCTCGACCTTGTTCGTGCGGCTCTTGCCGCGATCCTAGATACCCTCGGAGAGGTAATGGAGCGAAACCGCGCGGTCCTCGGTTACCGGCGACGGGAAGGTGATGAGGCGGTTGTGGTAATAGTGCCAGTTGGAGAATGCGATCAGGGATTTATGGCGGCTGCGGTAGTGCCAATTGAGTTCAAGAACCGGTATTCCCGACACCTTGGCCTCATCAAGGATGCTCTCCAGATCCTTGTCATGCTCCTGGATCTCAGGGTCGGCGTCGTCATTGTCGGCCTTGCCGAAGAAATTGGTGGGCGGCAATTGCCGCGGGTCGCCGACGATCACGGCCTGCCTGCCCCGCGCCAATGCTCCAACTGCGTCCCAGGTGGTGATCTGCGAGGCTTCATCGAAAATCACCACATCAAAAAGCGCCTGATCCGCCGGCAGATACTGGGCAACCGATAGCGGCGACATCAGAAGGCAGGGCGCGAGCGTGCCGAAGGTTTGAGGCATGCCGGCAATCATGTCGCGAATGGATTTGCTCGGCCTTTGCAGTTCCATCTGATGGCGCAGCAGTCCGAGTTCCGATCGTCGTGGCACCTCGTTCGGGGCGGGCAGGTTGCGATGTAAGGCCGGCACGAAGGTTGGTGAAGCGCTCTTCGATCTCGGCTGCGACTTTGGCAAATCGAACCTTCGCCTCGCCAACGTCTTTGGTACTGAGGCTCCTGATCACTTCTGTCTTACCGACAAACGGACGCAGGTCTTTCGGTACGCGCTTGCGATATTCGTAAATGCCTGTACGGGAATCTCTGGAGGGCTGTGACATTCTCAAAACCATGCTGTGGACCCATAGGCGGTTACGGAATCCTTTAGAACTGGAATGTTCAGCATTTTCAATGGGATAACCTGGTGCTGCCGGAGAGATTCGAACTCTCGACCTCTCCCTTACCAAGGGAGTGCTCTACCCCTGAGCTACGGCAGCCCTTTGCTTCAGTTCCGGATTGGCGGCCAGAGCGGAGGATGGTCTCCGTCAGCCGCTGTCCAAGTCGTTCTCCCGCAAATATCGAAAGGCTGTAAACGACTGAAGCGGCCCGCTATTGCCACAGCTTGGACCGCAGCGCAAGCCCAATAGGGCGAATGATCTGGCAACTTCCGGAATGCCCTGCTGGGGGCGGGGGATCATGCCGGAAAACGACAAGCTGCGGGGGTCTCGCACCTTGTATCGGCGTGTGACCCGCATGGCATGTCCGTCTGGCGGCTCACCATCGCGGCCCCGATTTTGCCGCCGGGTTCAAGGCGAGAGCCTGACTGGGCGGCCCCGTCTTCACCCCGGACGGGTTTTGGGCTATCCAGACCCTGTCATGACGCAGAAAACACCCCCAAACCGGATCACCGAGGCGGAACGCCAGGCCCAAAAACGCGCCGAGCGCAGCGCCGAGCAGTTGCGCGCCAATCTGCAGCGCCGCAAGGCGCAAACGCGCGCCCGCCGGGAGGGCCGCGCCGACGAGGCCGAAGGCCTGCCCGCAGCGGCCGCAAACAAGGGCGGCAAGGATGGCGGCGATTCGGGGTGAGGGCGCACCTGTCCTCATGTTGCCGCATTCTCCATGATGGTTTACACACCGCCGCAGTCATTACCAAGCAAGCCGCCGCCGCATCTCGGGCGTGGTCTGAAACTCCAAGAGGACAGCATGGATCGCATCAGGATCGTTGGCGGAAACCCGCTCAATGGCGTTATTCCGATTTCCGGCGCGAAAAACGCGGCGCTGCCGCTGATGATCGCATCGCTGCTCACCGATGACACGCTGACCCTGGAAAACCTGCCGCATCTGGCCGATGTCGAGCAGTTGCAGCGCATTCTCGGCAATCACGGCGTCGACATTTCCGTGGTCGGTCGCCGCGAGCGGCAGGGCGAGGCCTATGCCCGCACCGTGCATTTCACCGCCCGGACCATTGTCGACACCACCGCGCCCTATGAGCTTGTCTCCAAGATGCGCGCCAGTTTCTGGGTGATCGGTCCGCTGCTGGCCAGGATGGGCGAGGCCAAGGTCTCGCTGCCCGGCGGCTGCGCCATCGGCACACGCCCGGTCGATCTGTTCATCGACGGTCTGATCCATCTCGGCGCCGAGATCAATATCGAGAATGGCTATGTAAATGCGCGCGCGCCCAAGGGCCTGATCGGCGCCCGCTACGTGTTTCCGAAAGTCTCTGTCGGCGCCACCCATGTGATGCTGATGGCGGCGACGCTGGCGAACGGACAGACGGTGATCGAGAACGCCGCGCGCGAACCGGAAGTCGTCGATCTTGCCAATTGCCTGATCGCCATGGGCGCCAGGATCTCCGGCGCAGGCACCTCCACCATCGTCATTGATGGCGTTGCCTCGCTTTCCGGCGCACGCCACCGGGTTCTGCCCGATCGCATCGAAACCGGCACCTACGCCATGGCGGTGGCCATGACCGGTGGCGATGTCCTGCTGCAAAACACCTCTTCGGCCTTGCTGGAGAATGTGCTGCTTGCGCTGCGCCGAACCGGCACGGAGATTGCCGAGGAAGCAGGCGGCATCCGTGTCCGCCGCAATGGCGGCGACATTCTGCCGGTCGATGTGACAACCGAGCCGTTTCCCGGCTTTCCGACCGATCTGCAGGCGCAGTTCATGGCGCTGATGAGCCGCTCCAATGGCGTTTCCCACATCACCGAAACCATCTTCGAAAACCGCTTCATGCATGTGCAGGAACTGGCCCGCCTGGGCGCTTCGATTTCGCTTTCGGGTCAGACCGCGACCGTTACCGGCGTGCCGGTGCTGCGCGGAGCTCCGGTGATGGCGACCGATCTGCGCGCGTCGGTGTCGCTGGTCATCGCCGGTCTGGCGGCGGAAGGCGAAACCATCGTCAACCGGGTCTATCATCTCGATCGCGGGTTTGAGCGGCTGGAGGAGAAGCTGACCAATTGCGGGGCCGTGGTCGAGCGTATCAGCGAATAGGAGGCGAAGGACGGCGCCCAAACCGCATACGCCACCTTCGAATCATTGCGCTTTGCCCCTCGCGCCCTTACCTTGCACTGCAGCACGCACCGTGCGGCGGGTTCCGCCGCAAATGACGACACCTAGAGGATCCCATGGACAGTCTGAAACTGATCGCGCTTGACGAAACAGACCTGGCCGTGATTTCGGCCTGCCTGCAGGACGCCGTTTTCAAAACCGGCGATACCGCTTTCCTGGCCAGGGACCGCATCTTCACGCTTGAGGCCAACCGGTTTGTCTGGGAAGAGGGCAGTGACAAGAAGTCCTTTGAGCGCCGGCGTTCGCTGATCGCGTTCAAGCAGGTTCAGGCGGTCAAGTCGCGCGGCATCGATCTCAAGGCTGACGACACGGTGCATTCGCTGTTGGCGGTGACGTTTTCGGCCGGCGAGGAAGCGCCCGCGGGCGCGATAGAGCTTTTGTTGTCCGGCGGCGGCGGGATCCGGCTGGAGGTTGATTGTGTCGAAGTCCAGTTCGCCGATATTGGCGGCGGCTGGGAAACGAAATTCAAGCCGCGCCATCCGGTCGGCGTCTAGTGGTCTGACCGAAACAGATGGGACCCGTCTGTTTCAAACAGTCAGCCTACCAGGTAACTGATAACGCATGAGATGGGGGCAGGGCATTGGTACTGAGGCTTGATTACCGGCAGCCGGATTTCGAGGCCCGTTTCGCCGCTTTCCTGACCACCAAGCGCGAGGTCTCCGCGGACGTCGAGACCGATGTGCGCGTCATTATCAGTGAGGTGCGGGCGCGCGGCGACGAGGCCTTGCACGATTTCAGCCAGCGGTTTGACGGAATCGACACCCGCACGCTTGGACTGGCGGTGGCCCAGGACGAAATCGAAGCGGCCTATCAGGCGACCGATCCGGAGATCATTGCCGCGCTTGAATTCGCCCATGGCCGCATCTTCAGCCACCACAGCCGGCAAATGCCCAGGGACGACAGCTATGTCGATGCCCTCGGCGTCGAGCTCGGTTCGCGCTGGACCGCGATTGAAGCGGTCGGACTCTATGTGCCTGGCGGCACCGCGAGCTATCCAAGCTCGGTGCTGATGAACGCGGTGCCGGCCAAGGTGGCGGGCGTCGAACGGATTGTCATGGTGGTGCCGGCGCGAGACGGCGCCCTCAATCCGGCTGTGCTCGCCGCGGCACGGATCGCCGGCGTCACCGAGATCTACCGGATCGGCGGCGCCCAGGCGATTGCGGCGCTGGCCTATGGCACCGAGACCATCCGGCCGGTGGCCAAGATCATGGGTCCCGGCAATGCCTGGGTGGCGGCGGCCAAGCGCCAGGTGTTCGGCACCGTCGGCATCGACATGATCGCCGGCCCGTCGGAAGTCCTCGTGATGGCTGATCCCGACAACAATCCCGACTGGATCGCCGCCGATCTGCTGGCCCAGGCCGAGCATGACATTGGCGCGCAATCCATTCTGATGACCCGCGACGAGGCCTTTGGCGAGGACGTGATCGCGGCGGTCGAACGTCAGCTCTCGACGCTTGGCCGGTCCGGGACCGCGCGGCAGAGCTGGGCCGATTTCGGTGCTGTCATCCTGGTCAAGGATTGGGATGCGGCGGTGCCGCTGGCCGACCGGATTGCCGCCGAGCATCTGGAGATCGCCACCGATGACGCCGAGGCTCTCGCCGCAAGGATCCGCAATGCCGGCGCCATCTTCATTGGCCGCCACACGCCCGAGGTGATCGGCGATTATGTCGGCGGCTCCAACCACGTGCTGCCGACCGCGCGCTCGGCGCGGTTTTCCTCCGGCCTGTCGGTGCTTGACTATGTCAAGCGCACCTCGGTGCTCAGGCTTGGCGCCGAGCAGTTGCAGGCGCTCGGACCTGCTGCCATAACCTTGGCACGGGCGGAAGGGCTCGATGCCCATGCGCGCTCGGTGTCGATCAGGATGAACCGCCGGGACGGGGGGCTGGAGCAGGAATGACAGCGGCGGACACCCAGCGGCTCTGCGATGTCGTGCTTGATGAAACCATCGGCCGCGCCACGCCCGATGTCGAGCATGAGCGTGCTGTCGCCATTTTCGACCTGATCGAGGAAAACAGTTTCGAGCCAGCCGGTCATGACAGCGGACCCTACAAGCTGATGCTGTCGCTGGTTGATTCAAAGCTTGTGTTTTCCATCACCAGCCGGACGGGTGAACCGGTGGCCACCCATATTCTCTCGCTGACGCCGTTCCGGCGCCTGGTCAAAGACTATTTCATGATCTGCGAGAGCTATTACGAGGCGATCAGATCATCTACCCCATCCCAGATCGAGGCGATCGACATGGGCCGGCGCGGCATTCACAATGAAGGCTCGCAGACGCTGATGGACCGGCTGGAGGGCAAGATCCGCATGGACTTCGACACCGCCCGGCGCCTGTTCACGCTGGTCTGCGTGCTGCACTGGCGCGGATAGGGACCGCCATGGCGGACACCGGCATCGATCCCGCCAAGACCGTGCCCGGCGCGGTGCTGTTCGTCTGCGGCATGAACGCCATCCGGTCACCGATGGCCGAGGTCATCGCCCGCTCGATCCTGCCCGCGGGCACCTATATCGCCTCCGCCGGCGTCCGTCCGGGCGAGCGCGATCCCTTCGTCGACACCGTCTTGGGCGAGGTCGGGCTTGACCTCGGCGCGCGCCAGCCGCAGACGCTTGATGAGCTCGAGGATGACTATTTCGATGTCATTGTCACCCTGGCCCCCGAAGCTCATCACCGGGCGCTGGAAATGACTCGCGGCAACGCGGTCGAGGTGATCTACTGGCCAACGCCGGACCCGACAGTGGTGACGGGAACCCGCGAGCGGATTCTCGATGCCTATCGCGAGGTTCGCGACATGCTGAAACTGCGGATCGTCTCCGGCAAGGGCTGGTCGCGCGGGCCTGCGGTCGGCTGAATCAATTCGGTTCACAAATCGCTCGTCATTGTGTAGGTTCCGGCCAAATTTGAGGGCCGCGCATGCTGCGCCGCCTTTTTACAAGAAAGACAGACACTGAATGGCGAAAGAAGAAGTCCTAGAATTCCCGGGCGTGGTCACAGAACTGCTGCCGAACGCAACCTTCCGGGTCAAGCTCGAGAACGAGCACGAAATCATTGCCCACACCGCTGGCCGGATGCGCAAGAACCGTATCCGTGTGCTGGCCGGCGACAAGGTGCTGGTCGAGATGACGCCTTACGATCTGACCAAGGGCCGCATCACCTATCGCTTCAAATAGGCGAGGGGTGAGGCCAGACCATGGCGCGATCGCAAAAACTGATCCTCGCTTCGGGCTCGCCGCGCCGGGTTGAGCTGCTTGACCAGGCCGGCATCGCCCCGGACAGGCTGATGCCGATGGATCTCGACGAGACCCCGCAGCGCTCCGAGCATCCGCGGTCGCTGGCGCGACGGCTGTCGCGCGAGAAGGCGGAAGCAGCCCTTGCCGAGACCCGGCTTGATCCCGCCTGGGCCGGCGCCTACATCCTTGCCGCCGACACCGTTGTCGCCGTCGGCCGCCGGATTCTGCCCAAGGCCGAGCAGATCGATGAGGCGTCCAACGCGCTTTATCTGTTGTCTGGCCGCAACCACCGTGTTTTCACCGGCATTTGCCTGGTCACGCCCGACCGCACCATCCGCCAGAAGATCGTCGAAACACGGGTGCGCTTCAAGCGTCTCTCCAGGGTCGAGATCGAAAGCTACCTGGCCTCGGGCCAGTGGCGCGGCAAGGCAGGCGGCTACGCCGTCCAGGGCCTGGCCGGAACCTTCGTGGTCAAGCTGGTCGGCTCCTACACCAATGTGGTGGGCCTGCCTCTCTATGAGACCACGGCGCTGCTGACCGGCGAAGGCTATGATGTTCATTTCAAATGGCTTGAAGGTTGAAGAGATGACCGATGCCAAAGTGACTCCGCTGCGCAAGGCCCAGCCATGCCCGGAATGCGGCCGCCCGTCGACGCGCGCGAGCTACCCCTTCTGCTCCGAACGCTGCCGCGCCGTCGACCTCAATCGCTGGCTGGTGGGCGGCTACGCCATTCCTGTCAGCGAGGAAGAGGACAATCAGGACGAGGATTTCGACGACCGCGGCTGACACTGGCGTTTGTTTTTCCGCAAGCGGCGAAAAAGCACAAAAAGGGTGCTGGACAGTGCCTTTCAAGATGGTATAACGCGCTCGCTTTCGGCATTGGAAAACTTCTTTGCCGGCAAGCTGCTGGTCCAGCCCCTCGGGCGCGCGGACCAGATGCCCGGATAGCTCAGTTGGTAGAGCAGCGGATTGAAAATCCGCGTGTCGGTGGTTCAAATCCGCCTCCGGGCACCATTATTTTCTGAATGATATCAGAATGTTGTGGCTTGTCCGCTCAATGGGCGCGTGTTCACGCTCTTGAGTGGTTGCCATTCCCGCCATTCGACCACCAGTCTCAATTCGTCTCTGGCCTGCCAACTCCCCGTGGATGAGTTGAAATCCGTGCTGGATCCGGGCAGCCGAGCCTGCGGCATGCCAATCCCGGAACCTTGCCCCGTGCTCAAGCCGTGTTGACGAGTTCGGGTCGATACGTTAACTAATCAGCATTCTCAGGGCGGGGTGAAATTCCCCACCGGCGGTATAGCCCGCGAGCGCTTTCAGGGTCTGAAAGGTCAGCAGATCCGGTGTAATTCCGGGGCCGACGGTATAGTCCGGATGGGAGAGAATGGACGTTTGGCGACAGGTCGCAAGATCTGTGTCGAACGCTCGTGCGCTCTGGGATCTTGTCATTTTGAAAGGATCCGGGCAATGACAACATCCCTCAAATTCGCTTTTATCAAGGCTCGCTGGCACGCTCAGATCGTCGATCAGGCTCTGACCGGGTTCATGGAGCGCATCAAGGAACTGGACCTGGACGTCGAGGTGGCGACCTTCGATGTGCCGGGCGCTTTTGAAATGCCGCTGCTGGCCCAGAAACTGGCCAGCACGGGAAACTATGACGCCATCATTGCGGCAGCCCTTGTTGTTGACGGAGGCATCTACCGGCACGATTTTGTCGCCCAGGCCGTGGTCACCGGGCTGATGGACGTGCAATTGAAGACGGACGTGCCGGTGTTCTCGGTCTCGCTCACGCCGCATCATTTCCGGCCCAAAAGCGAGCATGAGAGCTTCTTTGCCGCGCATTTCCTCGGCAAGGGCCGTGAGGCAGCCGATGCGGCAGCGCAGATCGTCACATTGAACGCGGAGCTTGTTCAGAATTCAGACCGAGTCCGGGCCGCATGACGGGAAAAAGTTCCCGCCAGGTGGCGCGGCGTGCACAGGCCGCATCCGGCTTGATCCAAGGCACATGGCGCGCAATGGCGCCGGACAGTCCGTGGTCGGATGCGGCGCGGCTGCGCGTCAGATCGCCAGGTAGTCGTGACGCAGCTGCTCATTGTCGAGCACTTCCTGCGCGGTGCCGTCGAAGACAACTTCGCCTGATTCCAGAATGACGGCGCGATCGGCGAGCTTGAGCGCCCGCACCGCGTTCTGTTCGACCAGGATCGTGGTGATGCCCTGCTGCTTGATGATGTTGAGCGTCTTTTCGATCTCGTCGACGATGACTGGCGCAAGCCCTTCATAGGGCTCGTCGAGAAGCAGCACCTTGATGTCGCGGGCCAGCGCCCGGCCGATCGACAGCATCTGCTGTTCGCCGCCCGACAGCGTCACGCCTTCCTGTTTGCGGCGCTCGCCCAGCCGCGGGAACAGTTCATAGATCCGTTCCAGCGACCAGCCGATCGGCGGCGCGATCTGCGCAAGCTGGATGTTTTCCTCCACCGTCAGCCCGGCGATGATCCGGCGGTCTTCCGGAACCAGCGACAATCCGGCGCGCGACGCTTCATGCGAGCTCATCCGGTGCAGCGGCTGGTGGTCGAGCCAGACTTCGCCGCTGGTCATCAACGGAGAGCCGATCTGGGCGATGGCGCGAAGGGTCGAGGTCTTGCCGGCGCCGTTGCGGCCGAGAAGGGCGAGAATCTCGCCTTCGTGCACATTGAAGCTGACGCCCTGCACGATGTAGCTTTCGCCGTAATAGGCGTGAATGTCGTGGACAGCCAAATAGGCTGGCGCGGTCGCCGCATGGTTGGCGTTCTTTGAAAAGTCGGGGCGCACGATCTTTCGGCTGCCGCTGTCGATTTCGATCTGATTCATGCCGCCTCTCCCAGATAGGCTTCTTTCACTTTCGGATGCCCCTTGATGTTGTCAGGCGTGTCCTCGACGAGCGGCGTGCCCTGCGCCAGCACGGTGATCCGCTTGGCCAGCGAGAACACCACATGCATGTCGTGCTCGATGATCACCATGGTGATCTCCCGGCTCTCATGGATATGGTTGAGAAGATCAATCGTGTTGTTGGTGTCGGCGCGCGCCATGCCCGCCGTTGGTTCGTCAAGCAGCAACAGTTTCGGCTCCTGGACCAGGCACATGGCCATCTCCAGGCGCCGCTTGTCGCCGCGCGACAGCGAGCTTGCCGTCATCCCGCGCTTGTCGATCATGTCGACATCGGTCAGCATCTGCTCGGCCTTTTCGATGATGCCCTTTTCGGATGCCACCGATTCCAGCGCATGCATGCGAAAAGAGCCATCACGCTTGGCGAAGCAGGGGATCAGGATGTTTTCGAGAACCGTGAGGTCGCCAAATATTTCCGGCGTCTGGAAAACACGGGAAATGCCCAACTGGTTGATCTCGTGAGGTTTCCGGCCGATCACCGAGACGCCGTTGAACAGCGCGGTTCCGGTGTCCGGCAGCAGCTTGCCGACCAGCACATTCAACAAGGTCGACTTGCCGGCGCCATTGGGACCGATGATCGCATGGAGCGACCCCGCGGCGATATCCAGATTGACATTGCTGAGCGCCTGCAGGCCGCCGAAGCGCTTGTTGACGTTAGAGACTTCAAGAATTCCCATATCTGATATCTCCGCGGATCAGTTGACGTGTGGCGTTGGCGTCGGGTGATGCTCTTTGGCTTTGCCCGGCACGCCGCGTTTCTTGTTCTTGCCGGTGACCAGATTCCAGATCCGGGTTCCGCCTTCGATAAGACCGCCAGGCAGGAAAATGACAACCATCATGAACAGCAGGCCCAGCGTCAGGTTCCAGCCCTTGCCGATAAAGGGATGCAGCATGAACACGATCGCATCTTCCAGACCGTCGGGAAGGGCTGAGAACCAGGTGTGCAGGATGTTGTCATTGATCTTCGAGAAGATGTTTTCGAAGTACTTGATGAAGCCCGCGCCCAGAACAGGACCCATCAGCGTGCCGGCGCCGCCCAGAATGGTCATCAGCACCACTTCGCCCGAAGCGGTCCACTGCATGCGCTCGGCGCCTGCGAGCGGGTCCATCGAGGCGAGCAGGCCTCCGGCGAGTCCGGCATACATGCCGGAGATCACGAAGGCGGCGAGCGTGTAGGGACGCGAATTCAGGCCCGTGTAGCTCATCCGCGTCTGGTTGGTCTTGATCGCGCGCAGCATGATGCCGAACGGCGACCGGAAGATCCGCAGCGACAGATAGAACACCAGGATCGCGATGATGGCGCAGAAATAATAGCCGTTGGAGAACGTGAACTGCCAGCCGCCGACATCAATCTTGGCGCTTTCGTTCATGACGATGCCGAAGAAATGGGGACTGCTCGGGCTCCCCGCGCTCATCAGCACCTGCGGGTCGTTGGTATAGACCTGCAGACCGGTTTCACCATTGGTCAGCGGCGTCAGCACCGAATAGGCCAGGTTGAACGACATCTGGGCAAACGCCAGCGTCAGGATCGAGAAGTAGATTCCCGAGCGGCGCAGGGATATGAAGCCGATGAGTAGCGCGAACAGCGCCGACATGATCACGGCCAGGATGAGCCCCGGCAGGACGTTGTAGCTCAAAAGCTTGTACATCCAGACCACGGAGTAGGAGCCGACGCCGAGGAAGGCGGCATGGCCGAAGGAGAGGTAGCCGGTCAGGCCAAACAGGATGTTGAAGCCGATCGCGAAAATCCCGTAGATGGCGAAACGCTGCATCAGGTCCGGATAGCCGGCATTGAACTGCGCCAGCGCCGATCCTTCGGGGAACGGTTGCAGCAGGATGGGCGTCGCCAGCGTCAGCAAAATGACGAGGATAAGTAGGTTTCTGTCTTTTTTGCTCAGTCCCAGCATGAATTATTCCTCCATCACGCCTTTGCGACCCATAAGACCGCGTGGGCGGGTCAAAAGGATGATGATTGCAACGAGATAAATGATGATCTGGTCGATCCCCGGGAGCACCGACTTGACTTCGTTCATCGAGGCGAAGCTCTCGAGAATGCCAAGCAGGAAGCCCGCGAGCACGGCGCCGGGCAGGGAGCCCATGCCGCCGACGACGACCACAACGAAGGACAGCACCAGGAAGTCCATGCCCATATGGTAGTTGGGCGAGTTGATCGGCGCATACATGACGCCCGCAAGTCCCGCCACGGCCGCGGCTATGCCGAACATGATGGTGAAGCGCTTGTCGATATTGATGCCGAGAAGGCCGACGGTCTCGCGGTCAGCCATGCCGGCGCGGACCACCATGCCGAAGGTGGTGAAGCGGAGGAAGGCAAAGACCGAGCCGATAATGACGGCCGAAAACAGGAAGTAGACCAGTCGCCAGTAGGGATAGATGATCTCGTTCTGGGCGAAGCCGATCATCACGCCGAAATCGACCGATCCCCTGAACATGTCGGGCGCCGGCGTCGGGATCGGATTGGCGCCGTAGAAATATTTGACGATTTCCTGGATGACGATGGCAAGGCCGAAGGTGACGAGGATCTGGTCCGCATGGGGCCGCTTGTAGAAATGCTTGATCAGGCCGCGTTCCATCACATAGCCGATCAGAAGCATGACCGGTATGGCAAACAGGATGGCCAAAGGCACGGACCAGTCCAGAATGGCGTTTCCGGTCGCATCGCCGAACCAGCTTACAATGTAGGGCATGTCGACTTTCAGAGGATTGCCCAAAAAGTCCTTCTGGGTCGGATCTTCAACCGTGTAGGACAGCGAAAGAATCCGTTGAAGCGTCACGGCGCAGAAGGAGCCGAGCATGAACAATGCGCCATGCGCAAAATTCACCACGCCGAGCGTGCCGAAAATGAGCGTCAGTCCGAGTGCGATCATGGCATAGGCGCTGCCTTTGTCCAGACCGTTCAGAACTTGGAGAATGATTGCGTCCATCGTGAAGCCCGCATCAACAAAACCGCGCGCCAAGGGCGCAGCGGCTTGAGTCCTCAATTCAAGTAGAAAGCCGCGCCGCCCTGGAGGCGGCGCGGCTAACCCGTGGAGTTAATTATGCGCCCGAATTGCACTGGCCGAGGTCGCCACCGGCGAACATCGGGTGATCGGGAGCATATTCGACCTGCGCACGCGGGGTCACTTCGACAATTTCCAGCGTGTCGTACTCGTTTGTCGGGTTGTCCGTGCCCTTCATGACCAGCACGTCCTTGAAGCACTGATGGTCATCGGCGCGGTAGAGGGTCGGGCCATTGCCCATGCCGTCGAACTCGAAGCCTTCGAGCGCCGCGACGACGCCGCAGGGATCGAAGGTGCCGGCGCGTTCACAGGCATCCGCATAGAGCAGGGTCTGCACGTAGCAGGTGTGCGCGGAGTTTGAAGGCGGACGGCCGTACTTTTCGCCGAAGGACTTGACGAACGCCTTGGAGCCTTCGTCCTGCAGCTGCCAGTTCCAGTTCATTGATCCATAGACGCCGCGCACGTTCGCGCCGGCGCCAGCCGCCATCAATTCGGAGTAGAGCGGAACGATGATCTCGAACTGCTTGCCGTTGACCATCTTGTCGCGCAGGCCGAACTGCACGGCGTTGGTCAGCGAGTTGACCATGTTGCCGCCGTAATGGTTCAGAATCAGCACGTCCGCGCCCGAGTTCAGCACCGGTGCGATGTAGGACGAGAAGTCGGTCGCTGCCAGCGGGGTGAGCACGTTGTTGACGGTCTCCCAGCCCAGTTTTTCAGTCGCGGCGGCAATGGATTCCTGCTGGGTCCAGCCCCAGGTGTAGTCGGCTGTCAGGTGGTAGGCGCGGCGATCGGCGCCGTAGGCCTTTGCCAGCACCGGAGCGAGCGCCTCGCCCGACATGTAGGCATTGAAGAAGTGACGGAAGCCGTTGCGCTTCTTGTCCTTGCCGGTGGTGTCGTTGGAGTGGGTCAGGCCAGCCATGAAGATCACGCCAGCTTCCTGGCAGAGGCCCTGAACGGCCACGGCGACGCCCGATGAGGAGCCGCCATTGATCATGACGGCGCCATCCTTTTCGATCATCGATTTTGCCGCGGCGCGGGCCGCGTCAGACTTGGTCTGGGTGTCGCCGCTGACGAACTGGACCTTTTTGCCAAGAATGCCGTTGCCCTTGAGCATCTTCGACGAGAAGGTGTTCAACATGCCGCCGTCGCCTTCGCCGTTCAGGTGCTGGACAGCCAGCTCCTGGGCGCGCAACTCATCGAGGCCTTCATCTGCATAGGGGCCGGTCTGCGGCACGTTGAAGCCGAGGGTGACGGTGGCGCCCTTGGGTTCATTCAGGTAAGCGCGGGCTGAACTGGTAAAAATCGTGGGCAATGCCAGGCCGGCGCCGATGGCGGCTCCCGACTTGATCAACCCACGACGATTGATTTGAAACTTCGACATTAATGTCCTCCCTGATGTGGAATGGGCAAAGCCTCCCAGGCTCCACCTCCGTAGCTACGCTGGGTAGCAGGGTGCAGACAAACATGGCCATCGTCTCGTTACCATTCGACTATTGTCTTTCATACGATAGTCGTGCCGGTGATTTTTGCTTGCTATCACAGCCACTTCCGCTGTGTGAAACCGCAACCTGGAATGGCACCGACGGGAGTGCCATCCGCTGCCCTGCCTCGCAAACGCAGCGGATCACTCGCGCCCATGGCCCCGCAATGCGCCAGGAGCCATGCTTGGAATGGGCTCCCCTTGATCGTTGATGAGGTGGCGGTCTTCCTGCAGTTCCAGCCACATGGCGTTGACAACGGCGAATATTGCGGCGAGCGGAAGGCCCAGCAACCAGGCGAAATACCACATGTCTTGTTTCTCCTGATCAGTAGACGGAATGAGAGTTGTCGTCGGTGACATCGGCCTCGGTGACCTTGCCCCACAGCACCTTGTAGACCCATGCCGTGTAGGCCAGGATTATCGGCATGAAGATCACGGTCACCACCAGCATGATGAACAGGGTCAAATGCGAGGATGAACTGTTCCACACCGTCAGCGACGATTGCGGATCGGACGAGGATGGCATGATGAATGGGAACATCGTCAGCCCCACCGACGAAATCACCCCGAGGATCGCCATCTTGGAATACAGCAGCGTCGAAACCTCGCGGCCCGCCCGCAAGCCGGCGAACGTCAGCAGCGCGCCTGCGATGCCCATGATCGGCGCGACCGCGATCCACGGGCGATCAGAGTAGGCCGACAGCCAACTGGCTGTTTTCTCCACTTCGAAATGCAGCGGATTGGACGGACCGGTGGTGATGTAATCGCCAACAATGCGGAAGCCCTCGATGCCCACCGCCATCCAGACGCCTGCCAGCGCGTAGGTGGCCACGGCGACCAGCGCGGCCATTGAACCCAACTGGCGGGCGCGGTCGCGAACCTTGCCTTCGGCTTTGAGGGTCAGCCATGCCCCGCCATGCATGACCAGCATGGAAAGTGACACGATCCCGGCAAGCAGCGAGAACGGATCCAGGAGGCCGATGAACTTGGCGTACCAGGCGCCTTCGTAGATGGTGTGCAGGTCATCGGTGAAATGGAACGGTACGCCCTGGATCACATTGCCGACGGCGACGCCGAACAGCAGTGCCGGGATCGCGCCGCTTGCGAACAGCGCCCAGTCCCAGGAGGTCCGCCAGCGCACATCATCGCGCTTTGAGCGGAATTTGAACGCCACCGGCCGCACGATCAGCGCCGCCAGCACCACGAACATCGCCAGATAGAAGCCCGAGAACGACACGGCGTAAAGCGGTGGCCAGGCGGCGAAAATCGCCCCGCCGCCGAGGATGAACCAGACCTGGTTGCCTTCCCAGACCGGGCCGACAGTGTTGATTGCGATGCGGCGTTCGGTATCGGTCTTGGCGACAAAGGGCAGCAGCGCGCCGACGCCCAGGTCAAACCCGTCTGTCAGCGCGAAGCCGATCAGAAGGACGCCGAGCAGGCCCCACCAGATCAGGCGCAGGATGTCATAGTCTATCAGAGTGTGCAGGATCATGGTCGTGTCTCCGCAGGCATGGCGTCGGCAATGTGCCGCCCGGTCAGCCGTTCATTGTGTCTGATCATCCAGGCATCGGTTTCCGCGACGTCCTCGAATGGGCCTTTGCGGATGAATTTCAGCATCAGCCCCATCTCGATCACGAACAGGACCGAGTAGAAAACCACAAAGCCGGCCAAGGTCAGCGCCACCTCGGTCATCGACAGCGCCGAGACCGACATCGCCGTCGGCAGCACGCCATCCACGGTCCAGGGTTGCCGGCCGAACTCGGCGACGAACCATCCCAGTTCCGCGGCAATCCACGGCGTCGGGATCATCCAGACCGCCAGGTGCAGGGCCGGGCGGGGAAAATTCATGCCCTTGAACGATGCCCGGTAGAAGAAGTAGAGCATTGTCGCAATAAAGCCGAAGCCCAGCGCCACCATGATCCGGAACGCCCAGAACAGCGGCCACACGGTTGGGATGGTGTCATTGGCGGCCTGAACGATTTGCTCTTGCGTCGCCTGCCGCGGGTCATCGATGTATTTCCTCAAAAGGAAGGCAAAGCCGAGATCAGCCGAGTGTTCCTCGAACCGTGCCGTTTCCAAGGGATCGGAATTTTCGCGCGCCTCGCGGATATGCATCAGTGCGTCATAGGCGATCACGCCGGAACGGATGCGGGTTTCGGCCTGGCTCTCAAGCTCCGCGATGCCCGGAATCGGAATGGTCAGCGAACGGGTGCCGATCAGTCCCATCACAAAGGGGATATGGATGGCGTAATGGGTTTCGCGCGCTTCCTGGTCCGGAAATCCGAACGCGGTGAAAGCTGCTGGCGCCGGTTGAGATTCCCACATGCCTTCGATCGCCGCGAGCTTCATCTTCTGGCTGTGGGTGGCGCTGTAACCGGATTCGTCACCCAGCACCACCACGGAAAACGCCGATGCCAGGCCGAACGCCGCGGCCACGGTGATCGAGCGGCGGGCGAGTTCGACATGGCGGTCGCGCAGCAGGTACCAAGCCGACACGCCAAGCACGAAAACTGAGGCCGTGACATAACCCGCCGACACAGTGTGGACGAATTTCGCCTGGGCCACGTCGTTAAACAGCACCGCGTAGAAATCGGTCACCTCCATGCGCATCGTCATCGGGTTGAACGCGGCGCCGACCGGATTCTGCATCCAGCCATTGGCGATCAGGATCCACAGCGCCGAAAAATTGGAGCCAATCGCCACCAGCCAGGCAACCGTCAGATGCGCCACCTTGCTCAGCTTGTCCCAGCCGAAAAAGAACAGCCCGACAAAGGTCGCCTCAAGAAAGAAGGCCATCAGACCCTCGATCGCCAGCGGCGCGCCGAAAATGTCGCCGACATAATGGCTGAAATAGCTCCAGTTCATGCCGAACTGGAACTCCATGGTGATGCCGGTGGCCACGCCGAGGGCGAAATTGATGCCGAACAGCAGACCCCAGAACTTCGTCATCTGCCGCCAGATCGGGCGGTCGGTCATCACATAGATCGTCTCCATGATCGCCACCAGGACGGAAAGCCCGAGCGTCAGCGGCACGAAGAGGAAGTGATACATCGCCGTCGCCGCAAATTGCAGCCGTGACAGTTCGACGATCCCGAATTCCATTTGCTGTGCTCCTTGGAATTGGGGGACATGAAACATGTCCCGGAAATACACCTATGAATTCTTGAATATGTCCGGACCGGCAAGGCGGCATTGATCTGGATCAACAAAGCTGCATTGCAGATATAACTTTTACGCGCGCGACAGCGCCTTACTCTTTATCTTGCGCCTCCGGACCGGTCCGGTCCAGTGTCATGATGCGGTCCGCCCATGTCGTTTCCACCGCGCGATGCGATGCGGTCACGATCGCGGCCGCCGGCAGATAGGTCCGCAGTCCCTTCAGCACGGCCAGCGCAGTCGTCTCGTCCAGTCCTTCGGTCGGCTCGTCGAGCAGCAGCAATTTCGGCCGCCGCAACAGGCTGCGCGCCAGCACCAGCCGCCGCATCTCTCCGCCCGACAGGCCCGATCCGGCCGGACCCAGCCGGAACTCAAGCCCACCCCTGGCGGCGACGACGGCAGACAGCGCCACAGCGTCAAGCGCTTCCCACAGCGCGGCATCGGAGGCCGCGGGTGCGCCAAGCCGCAAGGCGTCCCCGATCGTGCCCGCCATCAGCGCGCTGCGTTGCGGAACCAGTGTGAGAACTGCCCGCAATCCAGTCTCGTCCCACTCCGCGAGCGGCGCCGATCCCAACAGGATGCGGCCGCTCCCGGCAGGCAGAAGACCCGCTGCGAGCAGCAACAATGTGCTCTTGCCAGAACCGCTGGCGCCGGTGATGGCCAGGCTTTCCCCTGCCGCGACAGTGAGCGATACCCCGGTCAGCACCGGGCGGAGCGCATTGGCACGGCGAAACGACAGGTTTTCAATGCGCAAGTCGGTGGTCTGGCCGCGAAACCCGCCCTGATGCTTGGGTGGGGCTGCCGTCAGGCTGTTGCCAACCCTTTGCGCGGCAACAGCCATGCGGCCGAGATCAGCCATCGCCCGGCGCAATGGACCGACGGTTTCCATCAGCGCCAGCGACGCGAAAAATCCGATCGCCGCCAGCGCGGGCGTGAGAGTGCCGGCCTGCGCCAAAGTCATGCCGAGGAAAAGCGCCCCGGCCGCCACCACGGTTCCGGTGAGCGAGAGCGCAAACCCCGCGCGCCGCTCGATACGGTCGAGTGCGACGCGATCAATTTGCCGCCTGGCGTCCGTCGCCAGCACGGTCTCGCCATGGCGCGCCAATTGCCCATAGACGGCGAGGTCGCCGCGCGCCCGGATCAGATCAATGAACCTCGTGCGAAAGGCCTGCGCGGCTGCTTCTTCCCGGCGCGATGACCCGGCCGCCGCGCGCGCCGCGCCGGCCAGGATCAAGGCCGAAGCGGCAAGAAACCCGGTGGCGATCCACAGCGCCACGCTCAGATCCACCAGCCACCACAGCGCCGAAAATGTCATCACCTGGGCGGCAACGCCCGCCGCGATCGGCAGCATCAGCCGCAACGGCACGCCGTCAAGCGCATCCACATCCGCCATCAGCCGGTTCAGCGCCTGCGGGCCGCGCAACCGCACCAGCGTGTCATGCGGCGCAGCGGCGGTTGCCCTCAGAAGCCGCACCCGGATCGATGTCAGCGCCTTCAGCGTGGCGTCGTGGGTCAGCAATCTTTCGCCATAGCGGGCGGCGGTCCGGCCAAGCGCCAGAAAGCGCACCATCGCCGAGGGACGGAACACGTCGAACACCGCGCCCATGCCGGCAAGCCCCGCGGCCGCCGCGGCGGTGATGAACCATCCCGACAGGCCCAGCAGCGCGACGCCGGCAAGCAGCACGACAAGGCTCAGGGCGGCGCCGCGCATCAATGCGCTTTTCTGATCCCGCAGGATCAGCCGGAAGATGCGCCACAACGCCTTCATGTCGCGTCCCCGATCACGATCGTCCGGTCCATCCGGGCGGCCAGAACCGGATCATGCGTGGCGACAATCAGGGCGCATCCGCGCGCCGCCAGTGTCTCCAGCCCGTTCATCACCGATTGGGCGGTGGCGGCGTCGAGATCGGAGGTCGGTTCGTCGGCCAGCAGCAAATCAGGCCTGGCGAAGATCGCCCGCGCCAGCGTGATCCGCCGCGCCTCGCCGCCGGACAATCCGCCGCCGGTCTCGCCCAGCCGCGCCGCCCGCCCGCCCGGCAGCGCCTCGACCACGGCATCGACCGCCGCGGCGCGCATCGCGCTGTCGAGATCTCCCGTCTGCCCGAGGCTTATGTTGCGCGCCAGGCTCGCATTGAGGAAATGCGGCGTTTGCGGCATCCAGCCCATCCGCGCCCGCCAGGCATCTGCGGTGTCGGCGTCGAGATTATGTCCCGACACGGTGATCTGTCCCTCATCGGGCGTCTTGAGGCCCGCCAGCAATCGCAACAGCGTGGTCTTGCCCGCACCGGAAGATCCCATCAGCGCGACGCTTTCGCCGGCCCTTATGGTCATGTCCGGATAGCGGATCAGCTGCTCTCCGGCCCGCACGGCAACGCCTTGCAGCACGATGTGCAGCGGCCCGGGCAGCGGGTCGGCCTTGGCGCCCTGGCCCAGCAGCGGCGCGGGCGCCCGCGCCCGCCATTCGGCCAGTTCCCCGGCCACCGCCAGCGCCGCCGCCTTGTCATGCCAGGCCGCCGACACATCCCGCAAGGGCTGGTAGAAGTCGGGCGCCAGCAGCAACAGAAAAATCCCGGCCGCCGGGCTGAGCGGCGCCGAGTAGCCGCCAAACCCGATGGCGCCGAGCAAGGTGAAACCGACAAAGACCGCGACCATCGCCACGCCGATCGCGGCAAACAGCTCCAGCACCGTCGAGGACAGGAAGGCGATCCGCAACACCTTCATGGTCCCGGCCCGGAGCCGGTCCGCACCCTTTGTGAAGCCTTCAATCACCGTGGAGCCGGCGTCGAGCAATCTTATGTCGACAAGCGCTGATAGCCGCTCGATCAGCAGATCGTTGAGCGAGCCGATCTCGGCCATCTGCCGCTGGCTTGCCTCCTTCGCCGCCAGTCCGACAAGCGCCATGAAAACCGGGATCAGCGGACCGGTGACAAGCAGCACCAGACCGACGACCCAGGAAAACCAGAAACTCAGGCCGAGAATGACCAGCGGCACGATCATCACCCGCGCCCGCGCCGGGGCGTAACGGGTGATATAGGGTGTGATGAGATCGAGTTTTTCGCTGGCCAGTGCTGCGATCGACCCGGCGGTTCCACTGCCCGTCGTCCGCATCTCGCGCCGGACGATTTCCTCCCTTGCGCCGGTCACCACTGCCTTGCCGGCGGCAAACAGCAATCCTTCGGCGCAATAGCTGAGCCCGGCGCGCAGGGCTCCGAGCAGGATAAACCCTGCCGCCGCGGCGAACGCTCCGGGGCCGGTTCCGGGCGCGAGCAATCCCGCGATCGCCAACGCCGCGATCCCCGCCTGCAAAGGCCAGATCAGCGAAGCGGCTGCGCTCAGGATCGAGGCAAGACGCACTTTGCCCGCGACCGCGCGCATCAAATCGTCCAGCGTGCTCTCGTCTGCCTTGGGCTCTTGGTCCGGCTGTGGTGACATTTTGTCCTGCAAAGTTGTTTTCAAAATGCGTATTATCCGCTTGCGGCGGACATAAGAGTGATCTGAATCAACCCACGGCGGATCGAAGCAGTATATTTTGCGGACCTGACAATATCGCCGGAGCCGCTCCATGCGCCTGACCACCAGAACCAACCTTGCCGCCCGCGTGCTGATGTTCTGCGCCGCCAACGAAGGCAAGCTGGTCAGATCGTCCGACATCGCCACGGCCTGCAATGCCTCCGGCAATCATCTCGGTCACGTCATCCATCAACTCCAGCAGCATGGATTTGTCGAGACCCTGCGCGGGCGCTCCGGCGGGCTGCAGCTTGGCCTCAAGCCGCGCGACATCAGCATCGGAAAAGTCTTCCGGATTTTTGAATCGAACGTTCCCTTCGCCGAGTGTTTCGCGGGCGAGCAGAACACCTGCCCGCTGACCGCGGCATGCCGGTTGCGCGGATTTATCACCCGTGCGGTGGAAGCCTTTTATCATGAACTCGACATGGTCACGCTGGATGACCTTGTGCGCGGCAATTGCGGCCTGGAAGCCATTCTCAGTCTGGCTCCGCAGCGGCCGGAACCATGCACCGCGTAAGCACAAACGGGCGGTATCAGACCCACGGGCGCCGGCCATGCCGGCGCTCCTCGCCTCGCGCACTTCACTGCTCGTTCCGGGGCGGCGGCGGGGATTGCTCCTTGGATTCATTCTAAACTATACTATTTGACACCACTTTAAAATTACATTACCGAAATCCTCATATTTACAGACTTGAGGTCAATGTGGTGCGGATGGATCGAGACTCTTGCGGTGATTGCCCGGCAGCGGCCTATCTGCGCCAGCCGCCCGAGAATCTGGTCGTCAACGGCTACCGCAACTGGATCGCCGGTCTGGCGCACTCCGATTCGCGCTATTGGGACGCGGCCTGGGCCGCGCACGTCAAGGCGCTGGGCCAGGTCGACGCCGGCCATGCTCTCGACGTGATGGCCTCGCTGATCCGTCAGCTTGGCAGTTGCGCGACCTGTCCGCTGCGTTTTTACAAGCCGGGCGCCGGTCATCTGTGCCGCGATGAATGCCTTGTGCTTGGCATGGTCGCCGGCGCCCAGCACGGCGATGAAGAGGCGCTGGTGCAGTCAGCCCGGATGCTGACCTGCTCGGATGCCTGTGTCGAGGTGATTGACCGGGCGAGCGCCTACGCCGCCATTCTTCTCGGCCACAGCCACAGGCTCACGCCCATACCGCTGAGCGCCATTGTCGACATCAATGTTCGCTCGGCCTTGACCGCCTCTCATTCGAGTGCGTCGCTTCACTGAACAATTTGGTAAATCACGGAGTATTGGAAACGATGAAAAATCTCGCGCATTTTGTCGGAGCAGCCCTTTTGGCCACCACGGCCATGACGACGCTGGCTTTTGCCGAAGTCACGCCGGAAGCCGTGATCGGGCATTATGCCGATATTGCCGAGGCCAAATATGATGATGCGCTGACGACTGCGAAAGCTCTGGATGCGGCAATCGAGGCTTTTCTCGCCGCTCCCGGCGATGCCACGCTCCAGGCAGCCAAGGAAGCCTGGCTTGCCGCGCGCGTGCCTTACCAGCAGACCGAGGTCTACCGTTTCGGCAACGCGATCGTCGATGACTGGGAAGGACGGGTCAACGCCTGGCCGCTGGACGAGGGTTTGATCGACTATGTCGATGCGAGCTACGGCGCCGAGAGTGACGAGAACTCGCTCTATTCGGCCAATGTCATCGCCAATCCTTCCATCGAGATCAATGGCAAGACCGTTGACGCCGGCAAGATCACCCCGGAGCTGATTTCCGAAACCCTGCAGGAAGCGGGCGGCATTGAAGCCAATGTCGCCTCCGGCTATCACGCCATCGAGTTTCTGCTCTGGGGCCAGGATCTCAATGGCAACGGCCCGGGCGCTGGCGCCCGGCCGGCCACCGACTACAGTCTCGAGAACTGCACCAACGGCAATTGCGAGCGCCGCCGTGATTATCTCGGCTCTGCAAGCGACCTGCTGGTTGCCGACCTTGAAGAGATGGCGGCCAACTGGAAGGCCGGCGGGGCGGCACGAGCAGCGCTTGAAGCTGGCGGCGCCGCCAGCGGGCTTTCGACAATTCTCACCGGCATGGGATCGCTGTCTTATGGCGAACTGGCGGGCGAACGCATGAAGCTCGGCCTGCTGCTGGGGGATCCGGAAGAGGAGCATGATTGCTTCTCCGACAACACCCACAATTCCCATCTTTATGACGCGGTCGGCATCCGCACCGCCTATCAGGGCGTTTACACAAGGCCGGACGGGGCGGAACTGACCGGCCCGTCGCTTGCCGATCTGGTCGCAGCCAAGGATCCGGCCATCGCTGGCGAGTTGTCAGCCGATCTTGACGCCACTGTTGCGGCGATGCAGGCCATGGCCGAGCGCGCCGAAAGCGTCGAGGCCTATGACCAGATGATCGCCAATGGCAATGACGAGGGCAACGCCACGGTCCAGGCGGCGATCGACGGCCTGATCAAGCAGACCCGCTCTATCGAACGGGCCATCGCGGCGCTGGAACTTGGGACCATCGAACTGGAGGGCTCTGACAGCCTTGACAGCCCGGATGCAGTATTTCAGTAAAGCTCCACCCTTCAGCGAGACACGGCCATGATCGTTTGCAGCTGCAACATCGTTTCCAGGAAAGACATTGAGGAAGTCATCATTGACTTCCTCAAGTCTGATGAATGGCAATTGATAACGCCTGGCAAGGTGTTTCAGGCGGTGAGCGCGCGCGGCAAGTGCTGTGGGTGCTTCCCGGGCGTCATCGACATCATCGTCGAAACCACCGAACGCTATCACGCTCTGATGCAAAGCCCGGCGCCGAAAGTGGTCGATCTGCTCAAGCGGATCGCCGATCAGCGCCAGCGTGTGGAAAAGACCAGAAAGCGGAACGCTGAAAAAAGACGATCGCAAATTGCGGCCTAGTCGTGCAAACTGTGGGGCCATTGATACCACAAGAAAGCTGCACGGCCATGAAACGAAGTCAGAAAGTCATCGATTGCCTCAATGAAGCGCTTTTCATGGAGTTGGGCGCCGTCAACCAGTACTGGCTGCATTACCGGCTTCTCGACGATTGGGGCTACACCAAGCTCGCCGCCAAGGAGCGGGCCGAGAGCATCGAGGAAATGCAGCACGCCGACAAGATCATCGAGCGGATCATATTTCTGGACGGGTTTCCCAACCTGCAGAAGGTTGCGCCGCTCAGAATCGGCCAGAATATCAAGGAAGTGCTCGAGAGCGATCTGGCTGGCGAGCATGAGGCCTGGACCGCCTACACCAAATCCCGCGACGTCTGCGAGAAAGAGGGCGACTATGTCAGCAAGAACCTGTTCGAAAGCCTGATCGCCGACGAGGAAGGCCACATCGACTTCCTCGAAACACAACTGGAGCTTCTCGGCAATCTCGGGGAGCAGAAATATGGTCAGCTCAACGCCGCGGCGGCTGACGCGACCTGAACACCGAAGAGACGTGAATGAGCATTGACAGACAGGTGCCGGAATTGAGCGTGGTTCCGGCACAGCGTTTTGGCGCGCCATCATTGCGCGACCTCGTTGGGCGCGATCCCATTGGGCGAGGTCCGGGTGGGCGGGGTGTCCGCGCCGCGGCGCTGGGCGTCGCCGCGTTTGGCCTGGTCATGACCGCAACGGGCCCGCTGATGGCCGATGATCTTGCCGGACTGCCGCGCAGCCGGGACGATCTCTCCGACAAGGACCGCCAGAAGGAGGAACGGGTCGTCGCGCCGGCGACGTCGTTTGAAGCGCCGGAAAAATTCGAATCCATGCAGGGCGGCGGCGGAACCTCGACCAAGTTGGTCAACCGGGATTCGCTGTCGCATTTCAACGCCAATCTGACCTTCAAGGAAGAAGAGACCTTCAAACTCGGCAATGCGCTGTTCCGAAAGCTCTGGGTGTCCTCGCCATCCTCGACGCTCGCGTCCGACGGATTGGGGCCCCTGTTCAATGCCCGGGCCTGCCAGAGCTGCCACATCAAGGACGGCCGGGGCCACCCGCCCGAAGGTGCTGCCGACGCCACATCGATGTTCCTGCGGCTGGCGCGGCCGGCAAGAACCGATGCAGAGCGTGAGGCGCTGGCGACCTATCTGACCGCGTCGCTGCCCGATCCCGTCTATGGCGGGCAGATGCAGGATCTCGCGGTTCCCGGACTGAAATCCGAAGGCCGCATGGTCATCACCTATGAAGAGCAGCCGGTCACTTTGGCCGATGGAACGATGGTCTCGCTGCGCAAGCCGGCCTACAGCATTGCCGATCTGGGCTATGGTCCGCTTGATCCTGAAACAACCCTGTCGCCGCGATTGACTCCGCCGATGACCGGCATGGGTCTGATCGAAGCCATTCATCCGGCCGATATTCTCGCCCATGCCGATCCCGAAGACCGCGATGGAGATGGTGTTTCCGGCCGGGTGGCCTTGGCCAGGGACCCCGCCACCGGCGATATCGTTCCCGGCCGCTTCGGATGGAAGGCGCAGAACGCGACGGTGCGCCAGCAGTCTTCCAGCGCCTTCGCCGGCGACATCGGCATTTCCACGCCGGATGTTCCCAACAGCCACGGCGATTGCACGCCGGGCCAGGCCGAGTGCCTGGCGCAACCCACCGGCGCGCAGCCGGGTCTGGGCGACGCCGAGGCGCCTGATCCGGTGCTGGAGTTGGTGACGTTTTACTCACAGAATCTGGCGGTTCCCGCCCGCCGCGGCGTTGATGATCCCACCGTGCTCGCTGGCAAGGAGATCTTCTACACTCTGGGCTGCACCGCCTGCCATGTGCCAAAATATGTCACATCCCGCAACGCCCAGAACAAGGCGCACAGGTTCCAGTTGATCTGGCCCTATTCCGACTTTCTGCTGCACGATATGGGCGAGGGGCTGGCCGACGGTCAGCAGGTCGGGGCGGCCAATGGCAAGGAATGGCGCACGCCGCCGCTGTGGGGCGCCGGCCTGACCGAAATCGTCAATGATCATACGTTTTTCCTGCACGACGGGCGGGCCCGCAATTTGACCGAAGCAATCCTGTGGCACGGCGGCGAAGCGCAGACTGCACGTGATGGCTTTGCCGCACTGGAACAGGCGGAGCGGGCGGCGCTGCTCGAATTCCTCAACTCGTTGTAACGGAAATTGCGCCGGCGCGCTCAGGCCCCGGCTATGAATCGTCGGTCACACCCGCATTCCACGCGACCGGCATGGAATGCGGAACGCCTGCAAATTCCGGCGTCAACGCCGGAGAGAATGGAGCAGTGATGAAGCCGAGACTTTTCTTGACCGCAATCGCGATGGCGGCAGCCTTGGTGATGGCGCCGGTGATGCCAGGGTCCGCCCACGCGGCGGATGAGCGGCAGTTGCTCCAGACCCGCGATATCATGGCCAGCACCGTCAATAGCTTTGTCCGGCCCGGTTATGCCGCGTTCCACGCCGCGGGCGATAGGCTCGTCGCGGCCGCGCAACAGCTGTGCGCGTCTCCCGGATCCGCGTCGCTCGATGCGACACGGGACGCCTTCACCGGCGCGGTGCTTTCCTGGTCGGCGATCGAAATCGTGCGGTTTGGCCCGGTCAGCGCGGAAAACCGCTTCGAGCGGGTGCTGTTCTATCCCGATCGCAAGGGCACCGGTTTGCGCCAGGTTCAGGCCATGCTGGCCGGCGATGAAGCGCTTGGCTGGACGCTGGCGGACCTGCAGGGCAAGAGCGTCGCCATCCAGGGCCTGGGCGGCCTGGAATTCGCCCTGTTTGGTGAGGGCGCGCAAGCGCTCACCGGTGCAGGGCAGGGGAAATCGCGCTGCCGCTATGTCGACCTTGCCGCGCAGAACATCGGGTCCATCGGCGCCGAACTCGACGCCGCCTGGGCGGATGACAAGGGCGTTGCCGCCGTCTGGATGAAACCGGGCCCGGACAACCGGGTTCTCCGCGATCCGACCGAGGCCTTGTCGCAATTGATCGGGACGATGATCCACTTCTATGAGCATATCCGCGATGTCCGCATCGGCAATTTTCTCGGGACTGCGAAAAAGCCCGGCCTGCCAAGGACCGCGATCTACCGGCGCTCCGGTCTGACCATGCCGTCCATCGCCGCAAACCTGTCCGCCATCAAGCTTCTGTTCAACCAGAGCGGGATCGAGCGTTCCCTGACGCATGACGCCCAAAAACTTGGCGACATGGTTCGCTTCGAGATGGATCAGACCATCAAGACCGCCAACAGTTTTGACTCGGATGTCGAGGCCCTGCTCACTGACACTGAGACCCGTGAACGGCTTGAATATCTGCAGGTGGCCATCCGCAGCGTCATCCAGCGCCTGGACGGAGAATTCTCCGCAGCCGCGGGACTGAATGCCGGTTTCTCCTTTGGCGATGGAGATTGACCATGCTGCTGCTTGAACGAAGATCCTTTCTGATCGGCGCCGGCTTGGCGTTTGTGTCCGGCCTGACGCCGGTCTCCGCCGCGCGGCTGGCCAGCTCCGACGTGCTCTATGCGGCGGCTTACAAGGGTCCCGGCGGCGGCTATGGCGTTGCAATTCTGGACAAGGATGGCGGCCTCGTGTCAGACAATCCGCTTCCCGGCCGGGGACACGGCTTCGCCAATGCCAACAAGTCTGACTGGTTCGTCGCCTTTGCCCGCCGTCCCGGAAATTTTGCCGTCGGGTTCCGCAAGGATGGCGGTTCCGAGCCGCTTCTGTTCCACTCGCCCGCTCAGCGGCATTTTTACGGCCATGGCGCGTTTTCAGGCGATGGCCGTTTGCTCTATGCCGCCGAGAACGATTTTGAGGCGGGCGAAGGCGTCATCGGCGTCTATGACGCCAGCAACGGGTTTGCCCGGATCGGCGAATTTGCGTCCTTTGGCGTCGGACCCCACGAAATCCTGATGATGCCCGATGCCAGGACCTTGTGCATCGCCAATGGCGGCATCAGGACCCATCCGGATATGGGCCGTCAAAAACTCAATCTTGCGACCATGAAGCCATCAATTGTGTTCGTCGATTCCGAAGACGGGACGCTCAAGTCACGGCATGAACTGCAGCCCACCCTGCATCGGCTGTCCTTGCGCCACATGGCCGTCGACGCCGGCAATCAGGTCTGGATTGGCGGCCAGTATGAAGGCGATATCATGGAGGATGTGCCGGTTCTTGTGAGATTGGCGCCGGACACCGGATTGGTTCCGGTTGATCTGCCTGCCGATGTCGGCGCCATGCTCGGCAAATATGTGGGGTCCCTGGCCATCGGCACTGATGGCCGGACCCTGGCTTTCACCTCGCCCAAGAGCGGTGTGATTATCACTCTAGACACCAAAACCGGCAAACCGCACGACATTGAACCGGATCGCGGCGTCTGCGGCATTCAGGCCCGGGCGGACGGATTTGTCAGCTCCAGCGAGACCGGCCGGTTTGCGGACCGGACCTTTGACCGCGCCTGGGACAACCACATCACACTGGTTTGAGGCGTTTGAACGCCGGTACAACGACAGGCCCCATGCATCTCAAGGTGATGATCAAACGGCAATCGTGATTCAGTGTGAGGCGATCAAAACACCCGAACCGGGCGGCCCCGGGATTGGCCTGAGCGCAACAATATCGAGAAGCTTGCGAGAGTGGCGGTTGCGATGGCGATCGCGCCAAATCCTAGAACAGTCATTGCTCATTTCCTGGTGACATCATTGTCATCGACAAGGCAGAGATTGCATACGGAACTTGCATGAAGCTGGCGATCAAAAATGCCGGCCGACAAGTGTATTGATTAACAGTCGTGGCGTTCTGTTAACCTTCAAGCAAGGATTAATCCGTAAAAATCTATCTATTCGTCGGATCGTGCGTAGATGCGGAAATCCGCACCCACAAAGGCATGATGCTGGTCCGCCGTCCCGGGAGTTAGTCCGGATAGTCCAGTTCTCATCGGCCAGGCGGCTTCGGGGCATCAAGGCGCTGGCCGTGATCTTTCACCTGCATGTGAGGGACACGCCAGGCGCCACACCGGCACAACCGTTGTCTCGTCAGGCTCAATAGCAACGCACGGCGCTTGGCCGTCGACCGGAGGGATGGCGTGGTGCAGGTTCAGGCAAGGGTCAGGGATGCGGCGGCGGCTGAGGGGCTGCGCGCGCGGCTTGATCTGACCGCGCTTGACGTTGAGGGCTGTGACCGCCTGCGCGACCTGCGCCCGATGATCGAGACTGAGGCCAGGATCGCGCTATCCGGATTCTTCGAGCGGCTGCAGAACACCCCTGAAATAGCTTCTCTGTTCACCTCGTCGCGTCAGATCGACCGGCTTGAAGAGCTCGAAGTGGCCCATTGGTCGATCCTGTCCGACGGCCGCTTTGACACGCTGTATGTGGACCGCTCGGTCATTCTCGGCGATGTGCGCCAGCGCATCGGATTGGATGCCGGCTGGTCGATTGGCGGTCATGCGCTGGTGCTCGACCGGATCATCCGCCGCCTGGTCGAAGACAGCCCGACGGGCGTGTTCAAGTCCTTTTCAAAACGGGCCGACAGGGATTTGCTGGCGGACCGGCTTGTCGATATCGTCAAGGCGGCGCTCATCGACATCGACATGCAGGTTTCCCATCGTCTCAGGGACCAGGCAAGGACGCTGACCAGGCAGCACCAGGAGATGATCGCCCAGGACCGCCAACAGGTCCAGTCCAGCCTCGGCGCCGCATTGGCCCGATTGGCGCAGGGAGATCTGTCGGCGCGCGTCGATCCCGGCGGCATTGAACAGCACCGGGACATGGCGGACCATTTCAATTCCGCGGTCAGCCGTCTGGAAGACCTGGTGTCGGGGTTTGCCGAACGGCTCTCGGACGCCGAACAGCTTGCCGTGCGCCTGAGCGATGACATCGAGACGGTTCGCGCGCAGATCGAGAGCCATGGCGCGGCACTCGGCGATGAACATGAATCCTTCGCCGCCGTGGCCGACCGCATGCGGCTGACGGCGCAAACCGCCCACACCGCCGAGACGCTGATTGCCGATGCGCGCCAGAGCGCGCAAGACGGTGATCGGGTCGTCGACAACGCCATCGGTGCGATGGCCAGTGTCAAACACTCCGCCGAACAGATCGGCAAGATCATTTCGGTCATCGACGAGATCGCTTTTCAGACCAATCTGCTGGCGCTGAACGCCGGAATTGAGGCCGCGCGCGCCGGTGACGCCGGCCGCGGCTTTGCCGTTGTCGCCACCGAGGTCCGCGCGCTGGCGCAAAGGTCCGCTGGCGCCGCCAATGAAATCAAGGATCTCGTATCTGAGACAAAATCCCACATCGGACGCGGCGTCGAAATGGTGGACCAGACAAGGTCAGCCATTTCAGGCTTCGTCGTCCAGGTCGGCAAGGTTTCTCAATCGGTCGCCGGCGTTGGCGTCCAGGCGCAGGATGATGCCGACCAGCTTGGCGCTTCGGCCAGGTCGCTTGGACAGACCGCCGGGATGATCGCAGCCGGTGGCGTGCGCATTGCCGAGATCGCCGAAACCGGGTCTGACCTGCAACTGGTCATCAACGAGCTTGGCGAGCGCATCAGGCTGCACCGCGAGCAGCGCCACGCCGGCTTTGAGAGCGTCGAATTTTCCGGCCGGACGGTGCCTGCCGCGCACGGGTCGGAACAGCAGCCTCTGCGCAGGCTTGCACGATGAGCCGGCCCCCTGATCGGATCAGGTCAATCGGTCCGGGCCGGGCCACAAGCGAGGAGATTCAAAATGTCGTCTGACGCCGCGCCACGGAAAATTCTGAAGCTGCCGCAAGTTCTCGACCTCAATGCCGCCGGCCGGCTGCATGAGGAGGTGCTCGCGCACAGGGGCGCCGATATCGACATCGATGCATCCGAAGTCGGCCGGGTCGGCGCGCAGTGCGTTCAGGTGCTGTTGTCAGCGGCCATCAGCTGGCGCGCCGAAAATCTGTGCTTCAAGGTCGAACAAGCCTCGGATGCGTTTACGAAGACATTGGAATTATTAGGAATTTCGGACGAAGCCCTGGTTCCAAAGGAGATGCTGAAATGAAGAAGAAAGTCCTCACGGTCGATGATTCGCGAACCATCCGCAACATGTTGCTGGTGACCCTCAACAATGCGGGTTTTGACACGGTCCAGGCGGAAGACGGCATTGAGGGCCTCGAGATGCTCGAAGAGTCCGATCCGGATGTCATTGTCACCGACATCAACATGCCCAGGCTTGACGGCCTCGGCTTTATCGCCGGCGTGCGCAAGAACGATCGCTACCGGGCAATCCCGATTCTGGTTCTGACAACCGAAAGCGATCCGGAGAAAAAGAACCAGGCCCGTGAAGCCGGCGCCACCGGCTGGATCGTCAAGCCATTCGATCCCGCCAAACTGATCGCGGCAATCGAGCGCGTAACCGCCTGACTGGAACTGTCCCATGCATATGAATGAAATCAGGGAGATCTTTTTCCAGGAGTGCGAAGAACAACTCGCCGAACTGGAATCCTGTCTGCTCCGGCTCAAGGATGGCGATACCGATCCCGAAACGGTCAACGCCGCGTTTCGAGCCGTGCATTCGATCAAGGGCGGCGCGGGAGCCTTCGGTCTTGATGATCTCGTTGCCTTCTCTCACGTGTTTGAAACCGTGCTTGATTGCATTCGCTCCAACAAGCTTGCGGCATCTGGTGAACTGCTCAATGTGATGCTCAAATCCGCGGACGTGCTGGTGGACCTCACCGCGTGCTCGCGCGATGGCGGCAGTGTCGATGAATTCCGCACGTCGGATCTGGCCGCGGCACTTTCGGCATTCGCCAAGGGTCAGCCCCTGCCGGTTGAGAATTCCCGTGAGCCTGTCCGGCCGGAAATTCCGCCGGGAACTGAAGCCGTCAATGAACCGGCTTTCCAGCCGATCCCGTTTGATTTCGATGATCCCGATGATGCCGAGACGGTTGCCCCTGAGAGCAGCCGGACCAGGCGCAACGTTTTCACGGTGCGCTTCAAACCGCGTTCCGATCTTTACGCGAAGGGAAATGAAGCGGCCCTGTTGCTGCGGGATCTGGCCAAGCTCGGCGATCTGAAGGTGTATTGCGAGACCCATACCCTGCCCGGGATTGAGCAACTGGACCCGGAAGCCGCCTATTTCTCGTGGCTGATCCGGGTCGAGACCGACGACGACGAAGACGCCGTTCGCCAGGTGTTCGAGTTCGCCGAATGGGATTGCACGATAGAAATCACGCCCGGCGAAGAGGATGAGGCGTTTGCGGCTGCGTTGGCCGCGATCGAGGAGCCGTCGAAGGCGCCGGATCCGTCTGAACTTGACTTGCCGGAAGCTGACCCGCGTCCTGCCGCGGAAGCGGCTGGACGCGATTGCGTGGCGGGGCCGCCCGCCGCCTCAGTTGAGACTGTGGTTCAGGAAAAGGCAGCGCCGGAAGCCCCCCCGGCGTCCGTGGCCTTGCCGCTGGCGGCAAAGGCGATTGCCGCCCAGGCGACGAAAATGGAAACGACGGTCGCCGCCGTTCCCGCCGCGCCCCAGACAATCCGGGTCGATCTTGAGCGTGTCGACCGGCTGATCAATCTGGTCGGCGAACTCGTCATCAACCAGGCCATGCTGGCGCAAAGCGTGGTCGAAACACACTCCACACATTCCGGCGGCTCCACGGCGGTCAATATCGGGCTTGAGGAACTGCAGCAACTGACCCGGGAGATCCAGGACAGCGTGATGGCCATTCGCGCCCAGCCGGTCAAACCGGTTTTCCAGCGGATGGGCCGTATCGTGCGGGAAACCGCCGACATGACCGGCAAGACCGTGCGCCTGGTCACCGAAGGTGAAAACACGGAAGTCGACAAGACAGTCATCGACAAACTCGCCGAACCATTGACCCACTTGATCCGTAACGCCATCGACCACGGTCTGGAAACGCCTGAGGAGCGCACGGCGCTGGGCAAGGATCCGGAAGGCAGTCTGCGTCTGACGGCCAAACACCGCTCCGGCCGCATCGTCATCGAAATCGCCGACGACGGCGCTGGCATCAACCATGAGCGTGTCCGCCTCAAGGCCATCGAAAAAGGCCTCATCGCACCTGATTCAAGCCTGAGTGACGAGGAGGTCTACAACCTTATTTTCCACCCCGGCTTCTCCACCGCCGACAAGCTGACCGGCGTATCCGGGCGCGGCGTTGGCATGGATGTGGTCAGACAATCGATCCAATCGCTGGGCGGACGGATCTCGATCAGTTCCAGGCCCGGCAAGGGTTCGGTCTTCACCATGAGCTTGCCGCTCACCTTGGCTGTGCTTGACGGCATGGTTGTCACCGTCGCCAACCAGACCCTGGTGGTGCCGCTCACCGCCATCATCGAGACCCTGCAGCCGGAGCAGAAGGACATCCACGCCTTCGGAACCAGCCATCGGCTTATTGCCATCCGCGACACATTCTGCCCGCTGGTCGATGTCGGGCACATTCTAAATTTCCGCTCCGACCTCGCCGACCCCGTCGACGGCGTGGCGCTTCTTGTGGAATCGGGCGGCGGCGGCCAACGGGCCCTCATGGTCGATGCGATTCAGGGCCAGCGGCAAGTGGTGATCAAAAGCCTGGAGACCAATTACAGGCAGGTTCCCGGCATTGCCGCGGCGACGATCCTTGGCGATGGCCGCGTCGCTCTCATTCTCGATGTCGACGCCGTTGTCATGGCTTCACGCGGTCACGCGCTCGGCTCGGACATGAGCCTTGCGGCGACAGGATAGGGAGCGGCAACGCGGATGCGGTACCCGGGCCATCACATGCGCGAACGGATTGCAGTGTCGATTGACGGCAAAATCTGCGCCGGCGTCCTCTTGGGCAGTCCTGAAAGCGAGGCCGTGTGAGCGCCGTCGCCACAGTTCAATCAGGCCAGCCGGATGAGTGTCTTGTCAACACGGAGTTTCCGCTCACCCGCAAGGATTTCTCGGACATCGCGGCGATGATTCATGCCGACGCCGGAATTGCGCTCAACGAGACCAAGGCGTCACTGGTCTATTCGCGCCTTTCCAAGCGGTTGCGCCATCTCGGCTTGGCCAGCTTCAAGGACTATTGCGCACTGGTCAGATCCCCCGCAGGCTCTGACGAGCGCAGGGAAATGCTCAGCCTGCTGACCACGAATTTTACGCGCTTCTTCCGCGAGAACCACCACTTCGACCATCTTCGCGATCATGTCCTGCCGGATCTCGTCAAGCGCGCCAATGCCGGTGGCCGCGTTCGCATCTGGTCGGCCGGATGCTCCGACGGGCAGGAACCCTATTCGATGGCCTTGACGCTGCTCGGCATGGCTCCGAATGCGGCAAGTCTGGATATACGGATACTTGCCACCGACATCGATCCGAAGATGATCGCCCAGGCGCGGGCCGGGGATTATGACGCCCAGGCGATTGAAACCGTGGATCCGCGCATGCGAAAGCAATGGTTGACGCAGAGCGCCGACAAGCGCTGGCAGATCAGCGATCAGGCCAAGAAACTGATCACCTTCCGCGAACTCAATCTCATGGCAAGTTGGCCGTTTCGCGGGCTCTTCGACGTGATCTTTTGCCGTAACGTGGTGATCTATTTCGACGAAGCCACCCAGGACAGGATCTGGATCCGGTTTGCCGATCTCCTGCCCCCGGGCGGGCATCTCTATATCGGTCACTCCGAGCGTCTGTCCGGCGCGGCCAAGGACCGTTTCGACAGCGCCGCGGTGACGACATATCGCTGCAAGGGGAGGATCTGACGATCATGTCCGCACCCGTGCGCGTGCTTGTTGTCGATGATTCACCCACCATGCGCGGTCTGATCAGGGCCGTGCTTGCAGGTGATCCCGGCATTTGCGTTGTTGGCGAAGCCGGCGACGCCATCCAGGCCCGCAGCGCCATCAAGGCGCTCAACCCGGACGTCATCACCCTCGATATCGAGATGCCGAACATGAACGGCATCGCGTTTCTAGAGAAGATCATGAAGCTTCGGCCGATGCCGGTCATCATGGTTTCCACGCTGACCCACAGGGGCGCGGATGCAACCCTGGCCGCATTGGAAATCGGCGCCTTTGATTGCGTCGGCAAACCCTTGCCCGGCGATCCGGCCCCGTTCCCCCAGCTTGCCGAGATCATCAAGGCCGCGGCGCGGTCCCAGCGTCTCCGTCCCGACCCGGTAACGGCGGCACAGACGGCGTCCGGCGCGCCCGATAAATCAGTGGCGCATGACTACCAGCCGGCGCGCAAGATCATCGCCATCGGCGCCTCCACCGGCGGCGTTGAAGCGTTGATCTCGGTTCTGACAAAGTTTCCGGCCAATTGCCCGCCGACCGTCATCACACAGCACATGCCGGCCGCCTTTACCCGGAGTTTCGCCGACAGGCTGCATCGGCTGTGCGCGCCGCAGGTCAAGGAGGCCGAGGATGGCGACCGGCTTGAGATCGGGCGGATATATCTTGCGCCAGGCGGCACCCGCCACATGGGGGTGGTCAATGCGCAGGCGCCGCGCTGTGTCCTGAGCGACGAGGGCCCGGTGAATGGCCACCGGCCATCGGTGGATGTCTTGTTTGAGTCCGTCGCACTGCTTGCAGGCAGCCGGGCCGTCGGGATCATTCTGACCGGAATGGGCCGCGACGGCGCCGCGGGGCTGCTCAAGATGCGCCAGGCCGGCGCGATCACCCTTGGTCAGAACGAGAAAACCTGCGTGGTTTACGGCATGCCGCGCGTGGCGCAGGAAATCGGCGCCGTCGACCGCCAGTTACCCCTCGGCCTGATTGGTGAGGAAATCCTCAAGGCGACAACAATAACCCCTCGCAACGATAGAGTCGCCTGATGCCAATTGCACACAAAATAAAGGTTCTCATAGTTGATGATCAGGTGACCAGCCGTCTCCTCATCAACGATATGCTTCTGCAGCTCGGCTTCACACAGATCACGGTGGCTCAGGATGGCGAGCAGGCCGCCAGGATCATGCGGCAGCAGCCGCACCACCTGGTTATTTCGGACTACGCCATGCCGAAAATGGATGGTCTGGCTCTGTTGCACTCCATTCGCACAAATCCTGCCACCAAGAAGTCCGCGTTCATCATGGTCACCGGCCATGGCAACAGGGAACTTGTGCAAAAGGCCGCGGCGCTTGGGGCAAACAACGTGCTGGCGAAACCGTTCACCATCGAAAAGCTGAAAGCGTCCATCGAAATGGTGTTTGGGGAGGTGATGTGACAGCAACCCGGCATTTCCGCAAGATCCACGTCATTCAGGGCGAGTTCAAGGTCACCGACGATCCTGACGTGGTGCTTTCCACCATTCTGGGGTCCTGCATTGCCGCGTGCATGCGTGATCCGGTTGCCGGGGTCGGTGGCATGAACCACTTTCTCTTGCCTGGCCATGCGTCCGGATCCGGCGCCGAGGCGACCAGCTATGGCGTGCATCTGATGGAATTGCTCATCAACGGGCTGTTGAAAATGGGCGCCCGGCGCGATCGTCTGGAAGCCAAGATTATTGGCGGGGCCAAGACAATTGTCGGCCTTTCCAATATCGGCGCGATGAATGCCGAATTCGCCCATAGCTTCCTCAGCAACGAGGGCATCAGAATTGTTGGCAGCAACACTGGCGGGGATGTGGGGCGCAAGCTGCAATACCATCCCGTCAGCGGACGCGCCCGGCATTCCCCGCTGTCGGGAGCAGAGACGCAGAAAACGGTGGCGCTGGAGACCGCGCCCAGCAAGATCATTGCACCCAGGCCGGCGGAAACGTCGATCGAGTTTTTCTAAGGAGCCGCCTTATGAAGCATATCCCTTATGACGACGGCGGCGGCCCGCTTCAGCCCTTGCACGAGGTGATGGCGCGCATCAGTTCGGAACTTGTCGATGTCGCGGATCTGATCGAACGGCTTGAACCGCTTCTGTCCAACGGCGGCTCGACCGAACTTCTCGCCTCTCCCGATCACATGCGGGTCATGCAGGGCATTGATCTTGCGGTTCAGAAGGCCCGCGGTTTGGCGACCTTTATCGAGGGCATTGGCGAACGCCTGGATGCCGAACTCATGATCAACATTACCACCGCATTGAACCTGTTGAACCTGGAAGACATGAAGCGGCAACTGAAGGCATCGATCCGCACCGCTCCCTCCGGCGAGGTCTACAAGAAAGCGTCCGGGGACCTCGAGTTTTTCTGACGCGATTTTCTGAACCGGGATCTGCCGCCGCAGACCACTTTCGCGCAAGTTTCGCCGCCTAGGGTGATCCCACCGGTTATCCTGACCGGCTTGCCCTGTTGAGCGCGGATACAGAATGAATCTGTTGAACCAGCTGTCACAATTGACGAAAAACCTGTCCGGCCTGGGTCAGGCAAGATTGATGGCGCTGGCCGGCGTTGGCGCCCTGTCGGTGTTCCTCATCATTGCAGCCGGCATTTTCCTCAACAAGCCGACGCACGAGACGCTGTATATCGGCCTGTCGGGTGAGGATGTTAATCAGATCAGCCTGGTTCTCGCTGAATCCAACATCGACTTCGCCATCGGGGCGGACGGAACCTCGGTGACCGTCCCGGCGGGCGCCACCAACCGGGCGCGCATGGTTCTGGCGGAACGCGGACTGCCGTCGTCAAATACAGCCGGATATGAATTGTTCGATCAGGTCGGATCTCTTGGCCTGACCAGCTTCATGCAGGAAGTCACAAGGGTGAGGGCGCTTGAGGGCGAAATTGCCCGCACCATTCAGTCCATCAACGGGATCTCGGCGGCGCGGGTTCATATTGTCATGCCCGACCGCGGCAATTTCCGGCGTGGAGAACAAAAGCCCTCCGCTTCGGTGATGGTTCGCGCCGGCAGCAACCTGGCCGGCCGCACCGCCAATTCAATCCGTCATCTGGTTGCCTCCTCGGTGCCGGGTTTGAGCATTGATGAAGTCACGGTTCTTGACGCAACCGGACAAATGCTTGCCGCCGGCGATGATTTCTCCAATTCAAACCTCAACCGGTCGCTGTCCATCGTCCAATTGGTCCAAAGCGAAGTCGAAACCAATATCGACAAGGCGCTGACGCCGTTCCTCGGCATTGAGAACTTCAGGGCCAGCGTCAACGCCAAGGTCAACACCGACAGTCAGCAAACGCAGGAAACCGTCTACGATCCGGAATCCCGGGTTGAGCGGTCGATCCGGATTACAAAGGAAAACCAGACCTCCAGCCAGTCGACAACCGATGTGCCGGCGACGGTGCAGCAAAACATCCCCGATCAGGCCCCGGGTGGTGCGGACGCCACTGGTCCGAAATCCAGCGAACTGGCTGAACGCAAGGAAGAGCAGACCAATTTCGAAATCAATTCGAAAACAGTGTCGACTGTTCGCAACAGCTATGAAGTTGAAGAACTGTCCATCGCGGTTGTGGTCAACAAGGCCCGCATCGACGCCATGCTCGGCGGGACGCCGACGCCCGAACAGACAGCGGCCTATCTCGCGGAACTCGAACAGGTTGTCGCCATGGCATCAGGTTTGAGTGTGGATCGCGGTGACCGGGTCAAGGTCACCATGATGGATTTCCTGGCGAGCGAACTGCTGACGGCTGACGCCGCGCAACCCGGTTTCGCCGACGCCCTGAGGACGCAACTGGGCACGATCATCAACGCCCTCGCCTTTATCACGGTGGCGGCATTGATTGTCATGTTCGGGTTCCGTCCGTTGCTGCGCAGCGCAGGCGTCGCCGGCGGCGCTGGTAATGACGGCGCAATCGATGGACTCGAATTGCCTGATTTCTCGGCGGAAGCCTTGAGCGGCGTCGCCAATCTGCCGATGGAAGGTTTTGGAGCGGATTTCGGGTTTGGCGAAGAAGAAGAATCCGAACTTGAACTTGAGGAATCCGGCTCGTTCAATCGCCGCGTCAAGGAAGGCCCCGAACGGCGCCTTGCCCGCATGGTCGAGATCAACGAAGAACGCGCGGCCAAAATCTTGCGCAGCTGGGCCTCAAGCGAAGCGGCTTGACGGCGCATCGGCCGCAGCCTTGCGTCGCCCTTCGCCATTTTATCGTCTCTGCGGCGCCGTGTTGCATGCCGCCACGGGCGCATCTGCCTTTCACGACTTGATAGCGCTCCATACCGGAGCTTTCCCACGGGATAGGGCGTCGGTTTGAAGGCGCCGGACGAATTCGACTCAGAAAAAATCCAAAAAGTAAAGTCCTAAAATGAGGGGCTGTTTATTTGGGGTCTGTTCATTCACACTGACATTGATGAGTGGTTGATTCGGTGATCTCCCATGCTCTGGCGAGACTGCAGGCGTGGTTCCGGTCAGAGCGTTCAGGAGGGCCATGATGGCGCTCCGATGCATTTTGGCGCCCGGGCTGGCGTTCGCAAGCGCGCCAACCGTGGCGTGTTTTACGGAAGGGAAGGAGTAGGATGATCGCGCGCGAGGCGTTTATCCACGATCTGGAGTCCAAGGGAAGTTGCCAGCACATCAGCAGCGGGATGGACCTTGTCTGCGCCTATGCCGGCGCACGCTGCTATCTCCTGGCTCGCACTGATCTCTACTCAGACCGGCACCATGATTTCATCGTGACTTCGAACTGGCCTTTTGATCTGGTGCGGTCCTTCGGCGCGTCGCTGGTCGACGCACAAGCGCGGATCAGCCAGATTCGCCGCTGTCTCCAGGCTTTTGAGCCGTTGTTTCAGGATGTTGATCCATCGGTGAACCTGTCCGACGCGTTCTCGCAACGGGTCTGTTTGATACCTTACAATGCCGGTCAGGCCCGCATGCTTCTGGCTCTGCTTTTTGACAAGGACGCCTTCCTGTCCCATGACCGCCTGCGCGATGTTGCCTTGGCCGCCGCCTACCACAGCTCCCATTTTCCCGATGTGATCTCCAGCAATGATGCGCTTTCGGATTTGACCGATCGTGAAGTTGAGTGCCTGTCATGGATAGGCGAGGGCAAGACCAGTGACGAAATCGCACTGATAATTGGGATTTCGCGCAACACCGTGAACAACTACATCACCAGCATCATGAACAAAACCGGAGCAAAAACCCGCTCCGAGGCGGTTGCTTTTGCCGTCAGACAGCGCATTATATGACAAAGGAGCCGTTTTGATGGAATTCGGATCATTTCCAAGTGCCCAATACACAAAGGAACGGGTCCAGAAACTTGCGCAGGATGGTTCAGGCGGACATGCCGGGTCCACTGCGGATCTGTTTCCAAAGCTTGTTGTCATGCAGCGATTGTGCGCCAGCGAAGCATTCAGCGTGCTTGTGGTCCAGGCGCACACGCTGCTGACCCCTGGCCGGATCGAATGCAAGATGCTGAGCCCGGGCAGCGATGCGATGGCGGCCAAACTGATCGAGGAGCAATCGGTGTTCCTGCTGTCCCATCTGTATGCTTCGCCGCGTCCGTTGATTTTCGCTCCGGAAGGCTATCGTTCCGCTGAGATGTCGCCGGCCAAGCCGGTTCACGTGGTGGACAAGGTCGGGCTTGATCTGGCTTTCCCGGTCCAGCTCGGCGCCATGGGCAATGGCTATGTCGTCTTTTTCGGGGTTCATGCCGCCGTCAGCAACGACTTGCTGATTGATCTGCACCGCAAATCCGTGACGATCATGCGGGAAAAACTGCGGGTGGCGTTCGGATCGGCATCCGAATCCGAAAAAATGAATGAGCGTGAAATCGAATGCCTGCAAATGGTCGGCAATGGAATGAAGAGCGAAGCCATTGGCGAACGGCTCAATCTTTCGGTCCACACCGTCAATGCCTATCTCGGCTCCGCGACCACAAAGTTGAATGCCGTCAATCGCATCCAGGCGATAGCCAAGGCGATACGTTTCGGCCTGGTCGCCTGAGCTCCAGCCGTCGAGGGCTCACCCCCGGCGGCGTCTCCCCTGCCATGCGTGATGCCCGGGCCTGTTGTCAGGCCGCCGGGCGGGAAATCTGGATCGCCGGCGCGAAAGGCCGGAATGCGGCGGCGCGCAGGCTTTCTTTCAGCAGCATGTTGTTCTGCTCCGGATCGTCCAGCGGTTCGTCAAAGGCAATGTGGTTGACCTCGACGCCGCCGCAGTCCTGCTCGAGGATCAGCCGCGCGTAGATGGTGACGCCCTTGGGCCTGATTTCGAGGTCAAGCACCACACGTGGCTGCCCGCCCCAGTCAAGATAGTAATCTCCGCCAATTCCCAACCTGACCACGCCGGGCAGGAAAAACATCTCCGCCGCCGAGTCAACCAGATCCGACAGGTCGCCATGACGTTCAAAGCGGAGCATCGCTATCAGATCGGCCACGTCGACGAGCCGCAATTCGCTGGCGACGGCGCAGATCGCGTCAGCAACGATGACTTCCCGTTCAGCCGATAGAGGGTCTGGTTTCATTGTCGCATGCCCGAAGTTTTGGATTTCGATTTGTCGGCGTAAATTCTGTGCACCAGTTCGGCCACTGCCTTGTAGAACACAGCCGGAATGAAATTATCGACTGAGACTTGCGCAAACATGGAGCGTGCGAGGGGCGGGTCTTCAAAAACAGGGATTCCGTTGGCCTCAGCCACTTCGCGGATCTTCAACGCGATCAAATCCTGTCCCTTGGCGATAACCACCGGTGCGCCGCCTTCTTCGGGAACATAGCGCAGCGCCACCGCGAAGTGGGTCGGGTTGGCAATGACCAGCGTGGCGCGCGGCACATCGGCGATCATCCGGCGGCGGGCGCGGTCGCGCGCCAGCGACCTTTGCCGCGCCTTCATGATCGGATCGCCATCCGACTGCTTCATCTCTTCCTTGATGTCCTGCTTGCTCATGCGCAGGTCGGCGCCCCAGCTGTAACGGGTCCACAGCACATCGAGGACCGCCAGCGTCGCCGTGCATATCAGCACCACCACCACGACCTTGCCGGCCAGCCGCGCGATGTCGGGCGCGATCAATGAGGGGTCCGTGAACATGAAGTCCAGCACCCGGAAGAACTCCGTCTGCATGACGGTCGCCACGATCATCGACACAACCACGATCTTGAACAATGACTTGGCGAATTCCACCATGCCCTTGACGCCATAGATGCGTCCAAAACCCTTGACCGGCGAAATCCGCTCCAGTTTCGGCTGGATCCGGTCGAGAACCGGGCTGGGCATGTTCTGCAGAACCGATGCGGCAAGTCCGAAGCCCATCAACAGCGCGAATGCGGGCAACAGGACAACTCCGGCTTCGAAAAACAGCAGGCGGAACAGGGCGACCGCGTCACCGCCGTTTTCGAGGCGCCATCCGTCGGATTGTTCGAACAGATCCCGCAGGGATTCGGTAAACCGCCCGGCGCTGCCCGGCAGGAAGAAAACCAGGAAAACCAGCATCCCGAGGGTGGAGGCGAAGATCGGCACCTCGCGGCTGAAGGGCACGTTGCCCTTGTCCACCGCATCACGGATCTTTTTCTCGGTCGGTTCTTCTGTTTTGCTGTCCTTGTCGTCGCCTTCGGCCATGTCAGCTCAGGCTCATGCCGCCGCGGCGGCGGGCGCGGGAGCCTCACGAAGCGTCAACTGGTCGAGCCCGGCCAGTCTGATCGCCTCCTGGGCGACGGTGCGGCGGGCGACGGCGATATCGCGGGTGCTGACGCCGGTGTCGCCGGCGGCGAGATCGGATTCAATCATCCGGCGCTGACGGGCGCCGATGGCCGAGAGCACAGCCTCGCGCAGTTCGCCATCGGCGCCGCGCAATGCCATGGTTATGATGTCTCCCGAGATGTCGTTGAAAAGCGTCACGCGGCTGCGCAGCGACATCTGCACAACGTCATCAAACAGGAAAATTCGTGGCCGCACCTTTTCCAGCGCCGATTCGGAGACCGTGCCAAGCGCGCCAAGCAGCGATTCGACTTCCGGCTTGGACATTTCATTCATGATCTCGGCGACCTTGATCGAGCCGGTGCTGGCCTTGTCGGCCTCGATCACGGTGATAAGTTCGCGGACCCGCTTCTCGATAATGTCGGCCGCCCTGGGATTGACGCTTTTGAGATCGACCGCCCGCCGGACGATGTCGACCCGGGTCTTTTCCGGCATCAGCCTCAATGTCTTGCTGCCGAATTCGGAAGGCAGCATGGACAGGATATAGGCTGCGGTCTGCGGGTGCTCGTTTTGCAGGAACCGGCTGACGCGCTCGGGGTCGGAATCCTGCAGGCGATCCCAGACCGACATTTCATAGGCCTGATACTGGGTGCGGCGTCCGAGCAGGCCATCGACTTCATCCGGCGTGAGGCCTTCCTCGAGGATGCCCTCCATTGCCTTGGCGTTGTCCATCAGGCCGGCGCCCTCGCTGAACAGGTCTTCGAACTCGTTGACCAGCTCGATCAGTTCCTGCGGTTTGATCGAGCGAAGATTCTGCGCCTTTTTGATGATTTCCTGCAATTCCTCGTATTCGAAGAATCTCAGGAGCTTGCCGGCCACAGGCTTGCCCATGGCCAGAAGCACGGCCGCGGCCTTTTCCGATGGCGAGAGCGTGCTGGTGTATCCCGTGGCTTCGGCGCCGGTCTGATCATAGGCCATGTCAGCCGGCCTTCTTCTGCGGTTCGCCAATCACTTCGATGATGCGCACGGCAAACTTGGTCTCATCGGAATCCAGAACCGTGATTTCGCCGCGTCCGATCAGCTTGCCGCTGACCATGATCTCCACCGGTTCGCCGATTTTCCGGTCGAGCGGGATCGTGGCGCCTTCGGAAAGGTTCATCAGCGCGGAAACCGCCATGCGGCTTGTGCCCAGGATGATCTGGACATCAACCGGAATGCCGAGAACAAGGTCCATGCGGCTGGACGTTCCGCTGGCGCCAAGCCTGGGATTGGCCGGCTCCCCCATCGGGGCGTCAAAGACGCCGCCGATCGCATCAGAGGCCGCGCCGAAATCGGCGCCGCTGAGATCGGGTGCTTCAAGACGTGAAAATTTCCCCACGTTGAAAGGGTCGTCCTCGTCGTTGGTCGGCCCGATATCGTCGAGGTCCGCGCCAGTATCTTGGCCTAAGGCTGATGCGCCACTCATAAGATCCACGCTTTCATCAGTGAAAACCAGCTTCTCGCCGGCGTCTTTCTTCAATATGCCGCGAAGCCCATCGACGGCTCCGTCGATCTCACCGCTGTCGTCCGCCTGCGGATCAGCGTCGTCATGTGCGTTTTCGCCGGCCATGATCCTTTATCCCGTTCCAAGCTTGCCCGGAGCCTGCCTTGCAGCCTCTGGGCGGGTCTTCATACAAAATCTGTCTTCCAGTTTTCATCGGGTCCGGCCGGTGCTTCGACCTTGACCATGTAGCGTGCGCCCGCCCGGCCGAGTGCGCAGGTGTAGAGCGGCCTGCCATTGGCGCTCAGGGTCACCTCTATGTCGCCCTTGTCGGCAAAGGCGATCAGATCGCCCGGCTGCAAACGGCTGATCTCTCCAAGTGGCAGCGGCGCGAGCGCCACCGCCGCCTGCAGACGGACTTCCGACCGGGAGACCCGGTGACTGAGCCGTTTGGCCCAGCCGTTCGCGTCCGCGTCGGTTTTCTCATCAATCCTGGCCGCCCTGATCCTTGATTTGAGCAGAAGCGCCTGCGGCAGGATCAGGGTCAGCGACGTCTCAAGTGCGCCAAAGCCGATGTCCAGCGTCATGGCGGCCGCATGGAAATCCGGCGCCGGGTCCAATTCCTCGTCCGGCAGTTCCGACAGCGGTTTGGTCACGCTCGCCTTGGCCTTCGGGTCCGCTGAAACCAGTTTGCGCAAACAGTCATTGAGTTGCTCAAACACCACCAGCGACATGTCGAGTTCGATGTTCGACAAAGGCCGCGCCACAATATTGAGTTCGGCCGGATCAGAGCCGCCAAGCAGGCATTCGACCATGCCGATGATCAGGTTCGATCCGCACAGGATTGTGACGTCGTTTGACCAGCCAGCGATGGAGCCCCCGCAAAACACCGCGTCCTTGCCAAGTTGAGACAGCAGATCGCGCCGCCGCCCCTGCCGCAAGTCGCCCGGCCGGACATCGATTTCGATCCCGGTCACCTTTTCAAGCGCGGCCGAAAGCAAGGGCGAAAGCGCCGACAACAAGGCGTGGCACTTGGTTTCGATATCGGTCGGATCGCCCTTGGTGCCGGTCATGCGGTCCAGGAGGTCCGGATTGAACGCTGCGCGGCTGGATTTGAGATCGGTCTCGGTTGCGGCGCTCATCGCATCAGGCCGCCTTCGCTTCGACGCCGCCGCCCGGGTTCATCATTTCCTGTTCAACCGCGTCGATGGACGGGCGCTCATAGGAGGAGATGGTCTTGCGGCCGTGCTCAAGCGCAACCTGCGGCACCGAGCCGTTCATGTAGGCCAGCAGCGTCTGCTTGACGATGGTGTAAAGCCGGTTCTGCTTGGTCCGGACAAGCTTGATGTTGTGGGCGATCGGACCAAAGACGCAGTAGGACAGGAAAATTCCCAGCATCGTTCCAACCAGCGCCGCGCCGATCAGTCCGCCCAGGATGGCGGGTGATTCATTGATCGCCGCCATCGCCTTGATCACGCCCAGAACCGCCGCAATGATCCCGATTGCCGGGCAGGCGTCGGACATGGTGGTCATGGCGTGGTAGCATTTCAGACGGTCCTGCGAAATGGTCTGGATTTCCTCGTCCATCAACGCCTCGATCTCGTGCGGACGGGCGTTGCCGATAATGATCAGGCGCACATAATCGCAGATGAACGCGGTCAGATCCTTGTTCTTCAAGATTGTCGGGGCGGACAGAAAAAGATCGGATTCCTCTGGATTGTCGATATGGCTTTCAATCTCGTTGCGGCTCTTGGTGCGCAAATCGCGCATCAGCGAGTAAAGGATGCTGAGCGTGTCGAGATACTCGCGCTCCTTGGGCACGGTGCCCTTGAACGCCTCTCCGACCGCCACCAGCGTGTCCTTGATGGTTTTGACCGGGTTGGCCATCACAAAGCCGCCAATCGCCGCCCCGCCGATGATCATCAGCTCGAAGGGCTGGTTGAGCACCGCGATATGCCCGCCCATGGCCATGAAGCCGCCGAGCACGCAACCGAGGGTGATGACCAATCCAACAATGATATTCATGACGCCCCGCCGCGAAAAATGACACCTTGCACAAGTCCTAGGGCTTGAGCCTTGTGTGAAGCTGAATCTGTCCGCCTTATTAATGGTTTCCAGTCTGCCAACAGCTTCGCGCAAGCAAGTTGGCCTATTCCGGGCCGCAGACAGGAGAATTGCGCCGGTTTGCGGCTTTGCAAGTCGCCCTGATCAATCGAAAAGGGCAAACCCGGTGACAACGACCTACACCAGCTACAACCTGATCGCACGGGACCTGCCCGGTTCCATTGAACGGATCGCCAGCCAGCCGCAAATCGCCCGCGAAAGCGAATATTATCTGAGCCGGATTTCCGAGATCAAGACCATCGATGAGTTCATGGCTGACACCCGGGTGTTCAACTACGCCATGAAGGCCCACGGCCTTGAGGACATGGATTACGCCAAGGCGTTCATGCGCAAGGTGCTCACCGAAGGCGTCGAATCCGATGATGCCTTCGCCAACCAGCTTGCCGATTCCAAGTACAAGGCCTTCGCCGAGACCTACAATTTTGCCCGCAACGGCGAAACGGCGACAATCTTCGGCAAGGCGCAACAGGGCACGGTCGACAAGTATCACCGGCTGTCGCTGGAAGAAGAAGCGGGCGAAGACAATACCGGGGTGCGGTTGGCGCTCTATTTCCAGCGGGTCGCGCCGGAAATCAGTTCGGTCTATTCCATTCTTGCCGACACCGCGATCTACGACGTTGTGCGCACCGCGCTCGGCTTTCCCGCCGACCTCGCCGCAAGCGATATTGACAGACAGGCCGACCTGATCAAATCCCGCCTCGATATCGAGGACTTCAAGGATCCGGATAAACTAAATCAGTTCATGCAGCGGTTTACCGCGCTTTGGGAGCTGGACAATCCATCCTTCGGCTCGGTCGATTCCAGCCTGCTGCTGAGTTCGTCCTCGGGCTTCGGATTATCGCCGGAACTGATGCTCACCATCAACAATCTGAAACTTGGAGGCCGCTGATGCAGGGCTCGCTCTATGTCGCATTGTCATCGCAGATTGCGCTTGAGCGTCGCCTGACCACTTTGGCCGACAACGTCGCCAACACCAATACAACCGGCTTTCGGGCGACTGAGATTAAGTTCAACGAGGTTCTCGCCAACACCGGCTCCAACGATGTTTCCTTCGTTGATCAGGGGCAGGACTTCCTGAAAACAACGAATGGTGGCCTGAGCGCCACCGGAAACCAGCTCGATTTCGCCCTTCGCGGCGATGCCTGGTTCATGATTGAAACCCCGACCGGGCAGATGCTGACCCGCGACGGCCGCTTTACAATCACCCAGGCCGGCGAACTGGTCAACATCAACGGCTACCGGGTTCTCGATCCGGGCGGCGCCCCGATCCAGCTCGATCCGGAAGGCGGCGCACCCAAGGCTGGCCGGGATGGCGGCTTGACCCAGGATGGCTTCAGGCTTGGCGCCATCGGTTTGTTTCAGGCCGATCTGAGCCAGGGCTTTCAGCGGCAGGCGTCCCTGGGCATTGTGCCGGCGATTCCTCCAGAGCCGCTGATTGATACCGCCGGCGCCGGTTTGCTGCAGGGCTATCTCGAGGATTCCAATGTCAATCCGGTGTCGGAGATGAGCCACCTGATCATGGTCTCGCGCGCGTTTGAAAATGCGTCAGCGATGACGAAGGCCACCGAGGACACCTTGAAGGAAGCCATCCGGACCCTTGGCAGCGGCAGGTGACGGCCGTGGGTAATCCAATCGACACTGTCCGTCCTTCGATCCGGGAGGATATTCTGTGAGGGGGCGGCAGGGGCTGGCCATGCTGGCCGAGGGCGTGCGCGAATTCGCCAAACCCGAAGGCGGTTACGATGTTTCAGGCACCGTCACCTCGGTGTCGCCCGGCCGCTGCATCATCGCCGGATTATCGCGCCATGTCCGGATCGGCGATTTTCTCGCCTTTCGCCGGGGCGGTGCGGTCAAACTGGCCGAAGTCATCAGTCTCGGCCCGGAAGAACTGATCGCCTGTCCGGTCGACGGATCATCCCAGGCCAGCATCGGCGAACGCGTCTGGCGCAAGGGCGCTTTCCGGTTGTCGCCCGACGCATCCTGGTGTGGGCGGACCATCAATTCGCTCGGCGAGCCGGTCGACGGGCTTGGCCCATTGCAACAGGGCGTCACGGCGCGCGCGGTGACCGGCTCTCCGCCCGCCTCCATGTTGCGTCAAAGGGTCGACAAGCCTTTGCGCACCGGCATCCGCGTCATCGACGTGTTTACCCCGATCTGTCAGGGTCAGCGGCTCGGTGTGTTTGCCGGATCCGGCGTCGGAAAATCCACATTGTTGTCGATGTTCGCCAAGGCCGCCGATTTTGACAGGGCCGTGGTCGCCCTGGTGGGCGAACGTGGCCGTGAGGTGCGCGAGTTCATTGAGGACACGCTTGGCCCGAACATGGCCAAGACCGTCGCCGTTGTCGCCACCAGCGATGAAAGCCCGATGCTGCGCAAACTGGCGCCTTTGACCGCGATGGCGATTGCCGAGCATTTCCGCGACACCGGTGAAAATGTGCTTCTGATCGTCGACAGCCTCACGCGTTTTGCCCACGCATTACGCGAGATCGGCATGGCGGCGGGCGAGCCTCCTGTCGCGCGCGGCTATCCGGCCTCGGTGTTCACCGCCTTGCCGGGCCTGCTTGAGCGTGCCGGTCCCGGACCGGAAGGCGCGGGCGCAATCACAGCCATTGTCTCGATCCTGGTGGATGGCGACAACCACAATGATCCGGTCGCCGATTCCGCCAGGGGCATTCTTGATGGCCATCTTGTGCTGGATCGGGCCCTGGCCGACGAGGGGCGCTACCCTCCGGTCAATCCGCTGACTTCGATCTCCCGTCTGGCCCGGAAGGCCTGGCGCGGCGACGAGGAAAAACTGGTGATGCGTCTCAAGGCCCTGATCCATCGCTATGAGGAAACCCGCGACCTGCGCCTGATCGGCGGATACCGGGCAGGGTCGGACGCCGAACTCGACATGGCGATCAAACAGGCGCCGGTCATCTACGAGACTTTGCGCCAGACACCCGAACAACCGCCAAGCATCGATGCGTTTGCCGAACTTGCCGATGCAATGAAGGCCGCCGCAGGCATCCCCGCCACACCGTCCGCCAAGGAAAGGACCAGATCGTGACTAGCGCCACTGATATTGAAGATGATGTTGAAGGCGATGTTGAAGACGATGCGCCGGCGTCTGTCCGCAAGCCTACCGGCGATCGCATGTTTGCCGTGGCCGGTTTCATGCTCGCCACGGCGGCGGCCTTTTTCCCCTGGTATGTCTTCTTCAATCAGGAGAGTTTTGGCATCGCGCCCATGGGCTATTCCGACACCAGGGATCTGCCGGAAATCGAGGGCCGGACCGTGGTCACCGTATCGCCGCTGGCGATTCCGGACGAAAAGGATGGGTCAGTGCCGGCTTCGGCCTTTGACCCGATCACCACGGCGACCGTGCCCGATCCTGGTGACGCGGCAAAGTCTGTCGCCTCCGCGCCAAACGAGGATATCACCCAGTCCTTCCCTGGCAAGCCGCGCTACCGGCTGCTGCACGTTGCCAATGGCCGGGCTCTCATCGAGGACAAATCGGGCATGTACATTGTCCGCATCGGTTCGGTGCTGCCGGACAATTCCCGTCTGGCCACACTGGAGGAACGCGACGGCAGCTGGGTGATCATCACCTCGAATGGCGAAGTGATCCAACGCTGATGGCCGCCCGGCCTCCGGGCTGGGCCAGGTGCTCCGCCGGTTCCGGTGCGGAGCATGGGTGCTTCCGCAAGGCACGCACAAGATTGATCGCATAGCCTCGACACTTGCACAGGACGGGGACATGCCATGCAACCGATTCAGCTTTTCGAACTGACATCCAAGCAAGCGCACTGGCTTTCGGTGCGCCAAAGCGTTGTCGCCGGCAACATTGCCAATGCGAACACGCCTGGCTACGCGTCGCGTGAAGTGGCGGCCTTCCAGGCCGTTCTCGAGCAGACCGGAACGCGGATGGCCGTGACCCATCCGGGGCATATCCAGGAAGATGCGTTGCGCAGTTCGGTCGACGCCGGAGACGGTGACGACATCGAGGTGTTGCCGTCGGGGAACTCCGTCAGTCTGCCCGATGAGATGAGCAAGACCGGAGAAATCAAACGCATGTACGAACTCAATACAGGCATGGTGAAAGCCTTTCACCGGATGATGCTGCTGACCGTGAGGCGCTGATCATGGTTGATCCGCTGTCACTGGCCTCCCGCATCGCTTCCTCCGGATTGAATGTCCAGGAGACCCGGATGCGGGTCCTGTCTGAAAACCTGGCCAACGCCCAGTCGACCGGCGACACGCCCGGCGCCGATGCCTATCGCCGCAAGACCATCAGCTTCTCCTGGGAACTCGACCGCACCATTGGCGCATCGCGCGCCGAGGTCAGCAAGATCGATTACGACCCGGGCGAATTCAGCGTTGAATATGATCCGGGCAACCCCGCCGCCGACGACAAGGGCATGGTCAAGCTGCCCAACGTCAATGTGCTGATCGAACTGGCGGACATGCGCGAAGCCAACCGGTCCTATGAGGCCAATCTTCAAACCGTCAAGCAAACGCGGGAGCTGGTTTCCATGACGATTGACCTGTTGAGGGCCAGCCAGTGATCGATATGATTAATGCGGCCGGTGCGCTGTCACGGCTGTCAGGCGCGGGCGAAACGGATCTGGCCCAGGCCGCGGCGATGCCACAGATGCCTGCCGCGCAAGGAGCCGGCTCTTCAAATTCCTTCGCCGATGTCATGGCTTCGCTTGGCGAAGGCGTGGTCAGCAATCTCCGCGTCGCTGAAGAAAACTCCCTGGCGGCTGTGCGCGGCGAGGTGCCGACGCGCGACGTCGTCGACGCCATCATGGCCGGCGAGCAATCGCTGCAGACCGCGATCGCGATCCGCGACAAGCTGGTTACCGCCTATCTCGAAATCGCCCGTATGCAAATCTAAGGAACACGCCATGAAGGCATTGGCCATCGCAGCAACCGGCATGAACGCCCAGCAGCTCAATCTCGAGGTGATCGCCAACAACGTGGCGAACATCAACACCACCGGCTTCAAGCGGGCGCGGGCGGAATTTTCCGACCTGTTGTATCAGGTGGAGCGCAATGCCGGGGTCGCCAACGCCTCCAACCAGGCCATCGTGCCGGAAGGCGCGCATGTCGGACTTGGCGTGCAGACCTCCGCGGTCCGCAATCTGCATATCCAGGGAAGCCTGGTCGGCACCTCCAACAAGCTGGATCTGGCGCTTGTCGGTCGCGGCTGGTTCCAGATCGAAACGCCCGATGGCGAAACCCAGTACACACGGGCAGGCGCCTTCAACACCAATGCCGAGGGCCAGTTGGTCACCATTGATGGTTACACTGTCGTTCCGGGCGTGACGTTCCCCGATGACGCCAGCGAGATTGTCATCAGCCGCACCGGTCAGATATTCGCCCGAATCGGTAATGAAGCTGAAATGCAGGATCTGGGACAGCTGACGATTGCCAATTTCGTCAATGAGGCGGGACTTGAACCGCTCGGCGACAATCTGTTCCGCGCCACCCCAGCCTCCGGCCCCGCCACGGTCGGCGTTCCCGAAGATCCGGGTTTCGCGCATATCCAGCAGGGTTACCTGGAAGCCTCCAATGTCGATCCGGTCAAGGAAATCACCGATCTCATCTCGGCCCAGCGCGCCTATGAGATGAACTCGAAGATCATCCAGGCGGCGGATGAAATGGCCTCCGTCGTCTCCAAGAACCTCAGATAGCAAAGGACATGGCGAACATGATGTTTGGCCACATATCGCCTTTGCCCGGGCTCTTTCGCACAGCGGTCGTCATTGCGTCCCTGTTCGCAGCCTTGGTGCCGGCACAGGCCGGTCCGGGCACCGCAGTGGTGCCGCAGCGAACCATTTATCCAGGCGAGCAACTCAGCGCCGAACTGGTGCGCGAAGTGGTGGTCACCAATCCAAATCTGCGCGCCGGCTATGCCGCCGTCACGGACGAGGTTCTGGGAAAGGTCACCACGCGCACCCTTCTGCCTGGACGCACAATTCCGGTTGGCGCCTTGCGCGATGCCTGGGCGGTTGAGCGCGGCGCCACCGTGCAATTGATCTTCGCCGGCGGCGGCCTGACCATCACCGCTGTCGGCACGCCGCTCGAAAACGCCGCCATCGGCGATTTCATCCGCGTCCGCAATGTTGAAACCGGCGTGGTGATCTCCGGCACCGTGATGGGTGACGGCAGCGTCCGGGTGGCGGCGAAATGATCCGAAGCCTCGCAAAAATTGCCGGGATCTGGATCGCCATGTTCATCCTGGCCGGATCCGAACCAGGCCCGAACCCCGATCCGAATACGGCCGCGGGCGTGGGCTCGGGATTCGGATTGGTACAGCGCGCCGGCGCTGCCTCGCGGATCAAGGACATCGCGTCGCTGCAGGCCGCGCGCGACAACCAGTTGATCGGATATGGCCTGGTTGTCGGATTGCAGGGCACCGGAGACAGCTTGCGCAATTCGCCCTTCACCGAGCAGTCGCTGCGCGCCATGCTGCAAAATCTCGGTATTTCGACGGAAGGCGGCGCCTCCCGCGCCAACAATATCGCCGCTGTCATTGTCACCGCCAACCTGCCTCCCTTCGCCAGTCTTGGATCCCGCATCGATGTCACCGTGTCGTCCCTCGGCGACGCCACATCGTTACGCGGCGGGACACTGGTGATGACCTCGATGTCAGGCGCCGATGGTCAGATCTATGCCGTTGCTCAGGGCTCCGTCGTGGTTTCGGGTGTATCGGCTGCGGGCGATGCCGCAACCTTGCAACAGGGCACCACCACCGCCGGCCGGTTGCCTGGCGGCGGCATTATCGAGCGCGAGATACCGGCGAAATTCAAGGAGGTCGGCGGCCTCGTCTTTCAGCTTCGCAATCCGGATTTCTCCACCGCGGTCGGCATGGCCGATGTCATCAACGCCTATGCCGCGGCGCGTTATGGCGCCTCGATCGCCGAAGCCCGCGATTCCACCACAGTTGCGGTTCGCAAACCCGACAACGCGGACCTTTCGCGCCTGATGGCGGAACTTGAGGGTCTGATTGTCGAAACAGATACGCCGGCGCGCGTTGTCATCAACGAGCGCACCGGCACCATTGTCATCGGCAATGATGTCCGCGTTTCAAAAGTGGCGGTCACCCACGGCACACTGATCGTTCAGGTCAACGAGGCCCCGCTCATTGTGCAGCCGGCTCCGTTCTCCCGCGGCGTCACCGCGGTCCAGCCGTTGACCGACATCACCGCAGGCGTCGATGGCGGCAAGGTCGCCATTATCGATGGACCCGATCTCAGGACCCTTGTCGCCGGCCTCAATTCCATCGGCGTCAAGCCCGATGGCATCATCGCCATCCTGCAAGGCATCAAGTCAGCCGGTGCGTTGCATGCCGAACTGGTGCTGCAGTGAGCCCGGTTCACTCCACTCGCCCGAAGCGGCGGCTTCCCGGCATGGGCGCCGTCGCCGCCTTGGCTCTTGCCCTATTGACCCCCGGCGCGCTGGCGCAGCAGGCGCCGCCTCCGACCATGGAAGACGAGATCCGCGCGTTCTGCGGCAACATTGCCGATGCCGCGCGAGATCAGCGTTATCTGATTCAGAAAAAGGAACTTGAAGAGCTGCAGGCAGGCGTCGACAAGCGCATTCTGCTGCTCGACGAGCGCTCGGTCCAATACCGGGATTGGCTTGAAAGGCGCGAGGAATTCATGCGCGTGGCCGAAACCCAGCTTGTCAGCATCTACAAGAACATGCGGCCCGACGCCGCCGCCGAGCAGCTGGAAATCGTCTCGCCGATGGTTGCCGCCGCAATCATCATGAAACTGAGTCCGCGGCTGGCAAGCCAGATCCTCAATGAGATGGATTCCAAGAAGGCGGCCGGTTTGACCGGCATTATCGCCAGTTCCGCAGCACCAGACCAATCCGAGGATCCGTCATGATAAGGGCCGTCGCCTTAACCGCTCTCGCCCTGTCGCTCTCCGGATGCGGCTCCCAGACCTTCCGGGAAATCGGCAAGGCGCCATCGATGAGTCCGGTAGGCTCGGGTCTGGCCTATGGCGAGACGCCGCAGATGGCGGCTTATCCCAAGAAGCCGCCGCTGCGCTCCAACAGCTTCTCCCTATGGGACGATCGTAGCTCGAAACTGTTCCAGGATGCGCGCGCGGTCAGCGTCGGCGACATTCTCACCGTCGATCTGGCCATCAACGACAGGGCAAGTTTCGACAATGAAACCGATCGGAGCCGCACCAATTCGAGCGGGATCAACGCCGGCATCAATATTCCGACCATAGGCGCTGTTGGCGAGGGCGACGTCAATTTCGGCTCCAACACCTCGACCAAGGGGCAGGGCACCACGGCGCGCTCCGAAAAGCTCAATCTGCGCATTGCCGCGGTCGTCACCGGCATCCTGCAGAACGGCAACCTGGTCATCAGCGGCAGTCAGGAGGTTCGCGTCAACCACGAACTCCGGATCCTCAATGTCGCCGGTATCGTGCGGCCGCTGGACGTCGATCACAACAACACGGTTGCCTATGACAAGATCGCCGAAGCCCGGGTGTCCTATGGCGGTCGCGGGCGCCTGACGGAAGTGCAGCAGCCTCCTGTGGGACAGCAGCTCGTCGACATCTACTCTCCGATCTGACGGGCTGACCATGGCGGACACCGAAGAGGAAATTGCGGAAAAAGGCAAAGGCCGGAAGACCCGGATCGTCACGATTGCGATTGTGCTGGTGCTCAGCCTCATCGCCGCGGGCGGCGGCTGGATGCTGGGCGGCATCCTGGCTCCGCAGGTGGACGAGCCCGAGGAAATCGCCGCGGCCGATCCTCACGGCGGCGGAGAGGCGAAAAAAGGCGAGCCCGAGGAAATCAAAGTGCGGGAAAACCTGCTTCCGCTTGAGCCGATCACCACAAACCTGTCATACCCTTCCGACAACTGGATTCGAATCGAGGTGTCGCTTGTCTTTTCTGGTGAACCGGACACGGAAATGGGCGATGTGATCCAGCAGGATATTCTGGCCTATCTGCGCACGGTGTCGCTTCAACAGATCGAGGGGCCGCGTGGGTTTCAGTATTTGCGTGAAGACCTGAATGAACGGGTAAGACTGCGCTCGAAAGGCAGCGTCAACGACATCCTCATGAGGACCTTTGTGATCGAATGATTCGATTTATCCCAGTCTTTGCAGCCATGATGGCGTTCGCAACGGCGGCTCACGGACAGGCAATAGACCCGAGCCTCCTGCAGCTGCCTGTGGACGGTTCAGTCGCCAGCTGGATCATCCGGACGTTCGGATTGCTGACCGTGCTCTCGGTGGCGCCCGGAATCCTGATCATGGTGACCAGTTTCCCGCGGTTCATCATTGCCTTTGCGATTCTTCGCTCAGGCATGGGTCTTGGCACGACCCCGGCCAACATGATTCTGGTCAGCCTTGCGCTCTTCATGACCTTTTATGTCATGGCCCCAACTTTTGACCGGGCATGGGACAATGGCATCAGCCCGCTGCTGGAGAACCAGATCACCGAACAGCAGGCGATCCCGCTGATCGCCGATCCGTTTCGGGAGTTCATGCTGGCCAATGCCCGCGCCAAGGATGTCTCGCTGTTTATCGATATCGCCACCGAGCGCGGGCAATCCACCCAGTCCGAAGGCAAGATCGATTTGCGCGTGCTGGTGCCCGCCTTCATGATTTCCGAGATCCGGCGCGGCTTTGAAATCGGCTTTCTGGTGGTTCTGCCGTTTCTGGTGATCGATCTTGTCGTCGCCACCATCACCATGTCCATGGGCATGATGATGCTTCCGCCCACGGCCATATCGCTGCCATTCAAGATCTTGTTCTTCGTCTTGATTGACGGCTGGAACCTGCTCGTGGGCAGCCTCGTCAGATCCTTCCTGTGATCGACTTAAACAGCTGTTAACCATACATAATTTCATCTGAATTTCTGCCTTCGATTAATCTATTCGAAAGCCGGAGCTGGGATGTTGTTGCCAACACGACGGGACGGAACCTCCGCGTGAAAACGGGTGGGTTCCAACAGGCATGATGCCGCAGCGCCGTGACCGGTAAATCAATAAGCCCGGTATGTCCCTCTCAAGTATTGCGTAATAACAAGGGACAACCCTATGACAAGCATCATGACAAATGCCTCGGCGATGTCTGCCCTGCAGACTCTCCGTTCGATCAATTCCGACATGGAATCCACTCAGTCCCGCATCTCGTCGGGCTACAAGGTCGGCAACGCGTCCGACAACTCCGCTTACTGGTCCATTGCCACCACCATGCGCTCCGACAACAAGGCGTTGTCGACGGTGCAGGACGCACTCGGCCTCGGCGCTGCCAAGGTCGACGTTGCCTATACCGGCATGAACTCGGCCATCGACGTGGTCTCCGAAATCAAGGCGAAGCTGGTCGCTGCCCGCGAGCCTGGCGTCGACAAGACCAAGATCGACAAGGAACTCACCGAGCTCAAGAACCAGTTGGTTTCGGTCGCGCAGTCGGCTTCGTTCTCCGGTGAGAACTGGCTCAACAACACCTCCACGGCGGCCTCCGGCACCAAGAACATCGTCGGCGGCTTCAACCGCGATTCGGGCGGTCTGGTGGAAATCACCACGCTCGACGTCAACACCACGTCGACCACGCTGATCGGCGCCGCCAACGAGAGCCTCGGCATTCTGACCAAGGATATCGACGCCAATGCCCTGGACGCGGACTCCACCTCGACCACGGCGCGTAACTACTACCTGATCGACACCGGCTCGACCACCGGCACGTCTGCGGCGGGTGCGGCGATCACTTTGACCGCCACAACCACCGACGCCGAGGTCGAGGACATGATCCGCGCCGTCGACTCGATGTTCACCCAGATGACGGACGCAGCCGCCAACCTCGGTGCGGTCAACAGCCGCATTTCGATGCAGGAGGATTTCGTCTCCAATCTGAGGGACTCCATCGACAAGGGTGTCGGACGTCTGGTCGATGCGGACATGAACGAGGAATCGACCCGGTTGAAAGCCCTGCAGACCCAGCAGCAGCTCGGCATCCAGGCGCTGTCGATCGCCAACTCGAGCTCGCAGAACATCCTGTCGCTGTTCCGTTAAGGATCGCGTCAAGCTCGAATTCAAGTTCGATCTGACTCAAACGCCGGGGAGCAATCCCCGGCGTTTTTCGTTTCTCGAAATTAATTAAAGCATTCATTCCGCAGTTAAATCTTCAGTAACCCTAACCGGTCATTTTGGGGTCAATGAAATGACGGGTCGTTGATCGGAGAGAGCCGGCGGCGACGGGCATGAAGCCTTGCCGTCGTTGCCGGTAGTTAAGCCCGGTATGTCCCATGTACACCTGTCTAAAGGGACACCACCATGACAAGCATTATGACCAACTCCGCAGCGATGTCTGCCCTGCAGACGCTTCGTTCGATCAATTCCGATATGGAGACAACACAGAACCGCGTCTCCTCGGGCTACCGTGTCGAGACCGCCTCCGACAACTCGGCTTACTGGTCCATCGCCACCACCATGCGCTCCGACAACAAGGCGCTTTCCACCGTGAAAGACGCACTCGGCCTCGGCGCCGCCAAGGTCGACGTCGCCTATACCGGCATGAACTCGGCCATCGACGTTGTTTCCGAAATCAAGGCAAAGCTGGTTGCTGCCCGCGAGCCTGGCGTCGACAAGACCAAGATCGACAAGGAACTCACCGAGCTCAAGAACCAGCTGGTTTCCATCTCCCAATCGGCGTCGTTCTCAGGCGAGAACTGGCTCAACAACACCACCACGGCGGCCTCCGGCACCAAGAACATCGTCGGCGGCTTCAACCGCGATTCGGGTGGGCTGGTGAGCATCACCACGCTCGACGTCAACACCACGTCGACCACACTGATCGGCGCCGCCAACGAGAGCCTCGGCATTCTGACCAAGGATATCGACGCCAATGCCCTGGACGCGGACTCCACCTCGACCACGGCGCGTAACTACTACCTGATCGACACCGGCTCGACCACCGGCACGTCTGCGGCGGGTGCGGCGGTCACTTTGACCGCCACAACCACCGACGCCGAGGTCGAGGACATGATCCGCGTCGTCGACTCCATGTTCAACCAGATGACGGACGCTGCTTCCAATCTTGGTGCTGTCAACAGCCGCATTTCGATGCAGGAGGAATTCGTCTCCAACCTGATGGACTCCATCGACAGCGGCGTTGGCCGACTGGTCGATGCGGACATGAACGAGGAATCGACCCGGTTGAAAGCCCTGCAGACCCAGCAGCAGTTGGGTATCCAGGCGCTGTCGATCGCCAATTCGAGCTCGGAAAACATCCTGTCGCTCTTCCGTTAAGGTCGAGCCGGCGCGGAATAGCCTTCGGGCGGTTCCGCTCCAACCAAGCACAAAAGGCCGCATCCGCAAGGATGCGGCCTTTTGCGTTGCGGCTATTTTGCCCTTGCGGACGCCAATTGGTTAACAGGGGGTTGAATTAACTCTTGGTTAACCATAAACGTTTACCTGTTAGTTACCAACGGTGAACCGGAACGCATGGGCAATGTCTGCTCCGGGTTGCATGAAGCAAGATTGCCGTAACCGGAAAAAAGCAGGCCGGTATGTCCCTGGGCAATTTATGGGGCATTTATTATGACCAGCATTATGACCAATGCAGCCGCAATGGCTGCGCTGCAAACGCTTCGGACCATCAACTCCGATATGGAAATGACACAGGCGCGGGTGTCTTCGGGCTTCCGCGTTGAGAACGCCGGCGACAATGCGGCCTACTGGTCGATCGCCACGACGATGCGATCCGACAACAAGGCGCTTTCGACCGTGAAAGACGCCCTCGGCCTCGGCGCCGCCAAGGTGGATATCGCCTACACGGCGATGAACAGTTCCATTGACGTGATCACTGAAATCAGCGCCAAGCTGGTTGCCTCGCGCGAGCCTGGCGTCGACAAGACCAAGATCGACAAGGAACTCACCGAGCTTAAAAACCAGCTCCAGTCGATATCCGAATCTGCGTCGTTCTCCGGCGAAAACTGGCTCCACAACTCGTCCACCGCGGCAGCGGGCACCAAATCGATCGTCGGCGGCTTCAACCGCGACGTCAATGGTCTGGTGACGATCACGACGCTGGATGTCAACGTCACCAGCCTGACCATGATTGGTGCGGGAAACGAGAGCCTCGGCCTTCTGACCAAGGATATCGACGCCAATGCACTTGACCCGAACGCGACCACTTCCACGGCGCGGAACTATTATCTGATCGACACCGGTTCGACCACCGGCACGTCTGCTGCCGGTGCGGCGATCGTGCTGACTGCGACCACATCGGACGCAGAGGTCGATGACATGATCAGGGTGGTCGATTCAATCCTCAGTCAGATGACCGATGCGGCCTCCAATCTGGGTGCGATCAACAAGCGCGTCTCGATGCAAGAGGATTTTGTCGCCAATCTGATGGATTCCATCGACAAAGGCGTTGGCCGTCTGGTCGATGCGGACATGAACGAGGAATCGACCCGTTTGAAAGCCCTGCAGACCCAGCAGCAGTTGGGCATCCAGTCGCTGTCGATCGCGAACAACAATTCGCAGAACATCCTGTCGCTCTTCCAGCAATAAACCGGGGTTCGCTCACTTGGTGAGCGACCCGATTGATCGAATTCTGCTGTGCCGCCGGTCATCGGTCATGGCGGATCAGTTGGACCGCGCCAAAATTGCCCTTGGCGCGGTCCAGCGTCTATTTGGGCATGGGTTATCGTTTCGATCCCGGCGATTGAACCGTCGTTCATGCTCACACAAGTTTTGCTCTCTAGGTTGGCCCGAGCATGACGGCGCGCTGCAGCCTCGCCGTCCCCGCTTTCGCCTTTCGAAGGGAAAGACATTGAACCGGTCATCGCCAGCTACCGACATCAATCGGAGACGATCATGACGGCCAGCCTTGCCCGGTTTCTTCCGGACTTCGAAGCCTCCCGTATCGATGCCCTGCACGCGTCCCGCCATCACGATGCGGCATCCGGATCTTCGCCGGAGCCCAAGCTCGATATCGAGTCCGTCCGCGCGCAAGCCAGGGCGGAAGGCGAGGCCATTGCCCGGGCGGAGCTCGACCGGCGCCACGAACGCGACCTGGAAGCCGCCCAGAGCCGCCACGCCGCGGAGCTTGCGGCGGTGAAGGCGGAGCTCGTAGCCCTGGCCGCCCGGTCGATCCCTGAAGCGGTCGCCGCGAGAGCCGCGCAAATTGCCGAGCTGATTGCCGGCGATGTCGAAGCCGTGCTGGCGCCGCTGATCGACGAAGCCATTCGCGCCCGCATCCTGTTCGCTCTCGCGGACGAGATCCGGACCGTCCTGGAGTTGGACAACGCAGCCAGCATTTGCGTCTCCGGACCGGACGACGTTATCCAGGCCTTGCGCGACATCCTCGGCCCGGAAGCCGGCAGGCTGGTCGTTGGCGCGGCGGATGGTGTTGATATAGAAGTTGACTTTGACCGGACCCGGTTTGTCAGCCGTATCTCGGACTGGGCCGAAAGCCTTTCGGGGAACCTCAAATGAGTGACGGTTCCTCCACCCACCAGGGCAAGAACGAAATCATTATCGTCAAGCGCCGCCATGGCGACGATCATGATGGCGCCCATGGCGGCGCCTGGAAGATTGCCTACGCCGATTTCATGACGGCCATGATGGCGTTCTTCCTGGTGATGTGGCTGGTCAACGCCGCCAATGAGGAAACCAAGGCTTCGGTCGCGAGCTATTTCAATCCCATCAAATTGACGGACGACCGGCCAACCGATCGCGGCATCAAGGAGGTTGGAGACTCTTCCGAAGGCGAAGCCAGCGCACCGAAATCGGAAGCCGAAGGCGACGTCACCAGCGACGGCCAGGACGGTGAGGCTGGCGACGACGCCAACACCACGATCGGTGAGAAACAGGAATACTCGGAGGCTGACTACTTCGAAAACCCCTATTCCGTGCTGGCGGAAATTGCCCTGGAAACCGGAACCCAGACCAATGTTTCCGCGAAAGGCGATGGCGGCGCGGCGGACTCGGGCCCTGCGACGGGAGCCAGCGGCGGGGAAGCCTACCGCGACCCGTTTGATCCGGATTTCTGGTCCCAGCAACTCGAACAGCAACGCAAATCCCTGGAAGAAAGCCAGTCAATGGTCATGGCGGATGCCTTTCCGGAAAATCCGGCGCCGGTCGATGCCATTGACGAGATGGGCAACCGGGTGACAATCGACCGCGACGGCAATCCCGTGGACGGACCCGAAGGCAGTCTGACCGCGGAGCAGGCGGCGGCCAGGCGCGCCGAGGCCGATGTGCTCAAGGACGAGATCGCCCAGGCGCTCGGCGGCGCCGTCGGCAAGCTTGCCGAAGGTCTGACCGTGACGCCGTCGGAAGGCGGTCTGCTGGTGTCGATCACCGATCAGCTTGATTTTGGCATGTTCAACGTGGGATCGGCGGTGCCGGCGCGCGATCTGGTCGTGGCCATGGAGAAAATCGGCAATATCCTGGCCGAGCGTCCCGGAGCCATCGCCATACGCGGCCACACCGACGCGCGGCCGTTTTCGTCGGGCGATGATGACAATTGGCGGCTGTCGATGGCGCGCGCCCATTCGGCCCTTTTCATGCTGGTTCGGGGCGGGGTGCCCGAGGACCGGATTGTCCAGGTCTCGGGTTTCGCCGACCGGCGCCTCAAGGATCCCGAAAATCCGTTCTCGGAGGTCAATCGGCGCATCGAGATTCTGGTTGAGGCCAAAGGGAGCTGATCGTGCGGCGCGGGTCCAGCCCATTTCCCCTCAGCTTCGCGGTTCTTGCGGTGATGTTCGCCTTTGCGGCGTTGGCGCAGGAGCATCCGGCGGGGCAGGGCGCGGTTGATCAGGCCGGCGTGGAAGCCGACGGTCCCGCCATTGGCGTCAAGGCTCCGTCTTCCGTTCCCGATGACGGGGCATCCGGTTTCTCCATGGCCGGCGGCATCGACGCCCTGGAGCCCTACAAGCTGATACGATCCCTGCAATTCGTCCAGGACAGCGTGGTGCAGGGCGACCATCCGGCGATGGAGATGCAGCGCTTTCTGCTCGACGTCATCGACAAACGTCTGCGCCAGGCCGAGCAGCAGGTCTTCGACGATCCGCGCAATGTCGACGCCGCGCTGATCTACGCCATGAGTGGCGGCAATCCCGAGACGCTCGAGATTCTGGCGGTCGGGGACAAGTTCGGAAACTTCGACAATGAAGTGACCACGGTGCTCAGGGCCTATCTCAACGGACAAGCCGCCCAGACCAAGACAAGCCTTGCCGAAGTCGTGGACATTTACCGGAACACGGAAATCGGCCCTTACCTGACCCTTGTGGCGGCCAATGTAATGGCGGCAACCAATGATGTCGAAGCCCTGGAAATGTTCGATTGGGCGCGATTGACCGCTCCGGGAACGCTGGTCGAAGAGTCGGCGTTACGCCGGTCATTGTTCATCGCGGTGCGAAAAAACCTCGTGGACAGGGCCTTGGACTATGCCCAGCTCTACGCCCGGCGGTTCATCAATTCGCCCTATGCGGGTCAGTATGCCGATCTTCTTGTCGACCTGGTGGTCGTCCATTATGGCAAGGTCGGCGATGAACGCCTGAACCAGATCCTGTCCTTCATGGACGCGCCGCGCAAGCGGGAGGTGTTTCTCCGCATTGCCCGGAAAGCGAATATCTCCGGGCACCGGGAACTGGCCGTTTTTGCGTCCGGCAAGGCCGAGACCTTGCTCAACCCGTCCGACAAGGTCCCGCAGGCCTTGACTGAACTCTACTCGGGCATGGCGAAAATCCCGACCGACGGCGTTGCTGATGTCATGGAAAGCATCAACGCGGTCTCCAACGGCCAATTGTCTTGGCGTGACCAGGCCTTGCGCCAGGCTGCTCTGATTGTTGCCGGCGAGGTCATCCGCAAGCCTGATCCCAACAGCCTCACGCAAGCATTCTCGCCCAATGTGGCGGCATCGGATGCGGCGATTGCCGCTGACAGCCAAGCGCCGGCGGACGGTGTCGAGGCAAGGCCTGCAGCGTCGGATATGCCACCCGCGGCTGACACGGAAGTAGAGGAAGCGGCCGCGCGCGATACTGTCTTCAGGGATTATGTCTCCAGCCAAAAGCAAGCGCTCGAGCGGATCGACAAGCTGCTTGACGGAATTGAAGAGGATAAAGGGTCTTGAGTGCTTTGGAGTTTGTAATGCAGCGGCAGGTGCCGGCGCGCTCGCCCGCCAGGGCAGGCGAGAGCCTGGCTTCAGCCGATGCACAGGGTGGTTCGGGCAATGCCGCGTTTTCCGCAATTCTTTCAGGCAAGGAGCGCAATGCCGCGGCAAATCGGGACAAGATCGTCGACGAGGATCGTCCGGACAACGCCGTTGATGCCGATACAATTGATCCCGGCACGTTTGATATGGGTGAGGACCTGATCTCGCCGGAGTCTGCCCAATCCAGCGAGATGCTGTCCTTGCTTTCGGACCTGATGTCGAGCGCGGCCTTCACCGAAAACACCGGCCCGGCCGCCGAACTGGGCGGCACGGCGGCACCGGAGCAGGAGACGCCATCTCCCGAACTGCCTGCGGCCGACATTGATGCCGGCGAAGCGGAGTCTGTTCCCCTGGCCAATCAATCGATGGATCCTGCCACTGCCGCTCCGGTGGAGCCGGATACGGCTGTGGCGGCGCTTCTGGAAAATCAGGGCGGCAAGCCGGGCCATCAGGATCAGCCAGCACCGGTTCTGGTCGAGCCCGGGGACTCAGCCCCTGCCCAAACGCCAGCGCCCGCGCCGCAAACGGCGGCCATGGCGGCGCAAGTGGACAGCCGGGTCAATAATCTTTCACCCAATGCCACCAATATCGTTGCCACACCCGCGGCGGGCGCCCGCACCGGCCAGGCCGGACCGACGCCCGCGAAAACAGCGTCGTCGGATGCCGCCCCGGAGAGGCAGAAGAAATCCGCGGCAAACACCGAGGCGCTTGGCGCGCTTGCCCGTACCAGTCCGACGCCGCCAGCCACCACGGCTGAAAACAGCTCTGTTCCCACCGACGGGTTCTCCCGTCCGGCGGGGCGAATGAGCGCCGGCGTTGACCGGCAGCCGGACGAGCGGATCGAAGCCAAGCCGCGCACCGTGGAAGTTGTTGAATCGCGCCGCTTCATGCCGGTGACGCCATTGTCGGACAATGCGCAACTGCTGACCGGCTCATTGATCGAGGCCGGCGACTCCGCCCTTGCCGCCCAGCGTGCGGCGCCGGCCGGATCCGCCGCGGCCGCCGGCGCGGCGCAAACCGGGCAGACGCTGCACACGCTCAAGCTTCAACTCAATCCGGTTTCAATGGGCAGCGTCACGGCGGTCTTGAAACTCTCCGGAGAGACGCTGTCGGTCGAAATCAAGGTCGAAACGGCTGACGCCTACCGTCAGCTTTCCGATGACAGCCAGTCGATCCTCAAGGCCTTGCGCGGCCAGGGCTATGGCGTCGAGCAAATCAGCATTCAGCATGTGCCGACACCTGACCGGTCCGCCAGCCAGACCGCCCAACCGGGCTACCAGGGCAGCTTCCAGGGTTCCGAAGCCGGTGATCCCAGGACTTCAAGCGGCGGCAATGGCCGAAACAATGCAAGCGGACAGGATCAGCAGGGGAGACAAGCGAATGAACGCAATGCGAATGCTGGTTCTGGCACTGGTCGCTCTGACGGCGTTTATCTCTGACGCGGCCAAGCCTCGCCATGCGGCGGCCGCAACCAGCGTGTGCGAGGCTGAGATATTGAATGCCGCGCAGGCCCATGGCGTTCCGCCCGGCATTCTGCATTCCGTCGGGCTGACCGAAACCGGACGCAAGGGTTCGCTCTATCCTTACGCGCTCAACATCGAGGGGCGCGCGGTTTTTGCCAAGAGCCGCGGTGAGGCAATCCTGGAATTCGAGCGCGCCCGCGCCGAAGGCAAGAGCCTGATAGATCTGGGATGCATGCAGATCAACTACCGCTACCATGGCGCCGAGTTTGCGTCGGTGGCCGCCATGCTCGATCCGCGCGCCAATGTCGATTACGCAGCACGGTTTCTCGCTCGCCTGCATGCGCGTCACCAGACCTGGACAATGGCCGTCGCCCGCTATCATGCCGGCCCCAACAATGATCCCGCGCAAAAACGCTATGTTTGCCGGGTCATCGCAAATCTTGTCGCTACCGGCCACGGCGCCTGGACACCCCAGGCGCAATCATTCTGCAACTGAACGACATCTGGCAAAAGAGCGGCGGTTTTGCTGGTGCCAAAATTGGAAAAAAGGAGCCAAAGCGCCGCCCGGAACCATTTTAACGCGCTCTGCCGTATTACAACCAAAAATAGAAAATATCGAATTCTCGGCTTGATGGCGGAATCATGTCAAATCTTAGTCAAAGATTAACGGCGCAAGCGAAAAATTAACTTTTTGTTAACCTTTCCCCGAGATAATTGTGTTTATCAACAGGATAGGTACTACATCTAGCCAAATCAGTGGAAAACATGGTTAATCAATTGTTAAAAAACACCATGTGATTTTCATAGTTTACGCTGAATCCCGTGCTTCGTACTCCTTGGCCTATGACGTACCACAGTGATTCGGAGGCGGACGAATGATCGTAGTGGTTGATGACAGGCAATTGGTTAAGGACGGATACACGTCTCTTTTCACGCGCGAAGGGGTTCCTTCGGCGACTTTTGATTCCATAGAGTTCGGTGAATGGGTGCAAACGGCGGCGGATTCCGATCTGGATGCCGTTGAGGCGTTCCTGATCGGGCAGGGCCAGATGACGCTGGATTTGCCACGGGCAATCCGCGACAGGTCGCAAGCTCCGGTGATCGCTGTCAGCGATACGCCATCGCTTGAATCGACATTGGCGTTCTTCGACAGCGGTGTGGACGATGTCGTGCGCAAGCCGGTTCACCCACGCGAAATCCTGGCCCGGGCGGCGGCAATTCGCCGGCGGCTGAAGGCAGTGACAAACCATGTCGATATCGGGCCGATCCGGGTTTTCTCCGACGGACGCGATCCGGAGATCGAAAACCGCACCTTCGCGCTCCCCAGGCGGGAGCGGCGCATCCTCGAATATCTTGTGGCAAACCGCGGCCGCAGGGTCACCAAGCAGCAGATATTCAATGCGATCTACGGGATCTTTGACGAAGACGTCGAGGAGAATGTGGTCGAGAGCCACATTTCCAAATTGCGCAAGAAACTGCGCAAGCGTCTCGATTTTGATCCGATCGATTCCAAGCGTTTTCTGGGTTACCTGATCGATTGGGCATGAGCCGATACCGGCGGGCCGCATAGACCGGCTGGCCGCCCTCTTTCAGATTGCCAGCTTTCGAACTGCCCAGCTTTCAAATTGCAAGGAATCAGGTTCACGCAAGGCCCGCCAGCTAGTCTGGAATACCATATGAAACGAGGGATGATGCGATGAGCCTTTATGGAATGATGAGCACCGGTGCATCCGGAATGAACGCTCAGGCGAACAGGCTGAGCACGGTTGCGGACAACATCGCAAACGCCAACACCACCGCCTACAAGAAGGCCTCGGTTCAGTTTTCATCGCTCGTTCTGCCTGGCGCCAACAGTTCCTACAATTCCGGAGCTGTTTCGAGCGATGTGCGCTATGCCATTTCCGAGGCGGGCACCCTTGAATTCACCACATCGAGCACTGACCTGGCGATCGACGGCGACGGCTTTTTCATCGTCCAGGATTCCAACGGCATTCCTTTCCTGACCCGCGCCGGTTCCTTCGTTCCCGACGGCGACGGCAATCTCGTCAACGCCGCCGGCTACACGCTCTTGGGATATGACTACGCCAGTGGCGTCCCGGCGCCCGTGGTCAACGGCTTCGATGGCTTGGTGCCGGTCAACATTTCGTCCGGCAGCCTCGCGGCCAATGCGTCCACCACCGGCATCTTTTCAGCCAATCTTGACGCCGGCGAAACCGCTGTCGCAGCGGCCGACCTGCCCTCCACCAACTCCGCCACCGCTGACTACAACCACAAGAGCTCGCTGGTGGCGTACGACAATCTCGGCGGTGAAGTGCTGCTCGATTTCTATTACACCAAGACGGCCGCTGATACCTGGGAAGTCACGGTCTATGACCGCGCCAGCGCAACCCCGGGGACCTCGTTCCCCTACGGCACGGCGGCATTGGCGACCACCACACTGACATTCGATCCGTTGAACAAGGGATTGCTGGCGGCGGCCAGTCCGACCGACATTACACTGACTGTGCCCGGTGGCCTCTCTCTGACAGTCGACCTGTCGGAAATGACCCAGCTTGACTACGGCTTCACGGTCCAGAACGCCGACGTCAACGGCAACTCGCCAAGCGCGGTCACCGATGTGGTGATTTCCGAAGACGGCACGATTTATGCCAAGCAGGAAAATGGCGAACTCAAACCGCTGTATCGCATCGCGCTGGCCAGCGTATCCAGCCCTGACATGCTTCAGCCGTTGGCGGGCAACGTCTACCAGCAGGGCGTGAATTCCGGTGTCATCACCACGGGATTCGCCGGTTCGGGCGGCTTCGGCCAAATCAAATCCGGTGCGCTGGAAAGCTCGAACGTCGATATGGCCCGGGAACTGACCGACATGATCGCGTCCCAGCGCAGCTACACCGCCAACTCCAAGGTCTTCCAGACAGGTTCCGACCTGATGGACGTCCTTGTCAATCTCAAGCGCTAGACAGCCGGTTCGGGAGGTAGAAGGACCACCATATGTCTTTGTCATCGGCGATCAGTACTGCGCAGTCCTCCCTGTCGAATTACGCGACACAGACAAGCGTATTGTCGCGCAATATTTCCAATGCCTCCAATACCGATTATTCAAAACGCAGCGCGGCGCTGGCCACATCCACAGCCGGCGCCCAGATTGTCTCGATACAGCGTGCCCAGGACGAGGTCCTGCTGCGCAAATCCATCAGCAGCACATCGACGGCGAGCGGTCAGGAAACCTTGCTCGCCGGGCTCACCAATCTGAAGGATATCCTCGGCGGAAACGACTATGAAAGCGCCCCGGCGACATTGATCGCCACCATGCGGGATACATTGTCGAGCTACGCAGCCAAGCCCGGTGAAAGCACGCTTGCACAGATCGCCGTCTCAGACGCCAACACCGTGGCAATTGGATTGCGCGATGCCTCCGCGGCCGTCCAGAACACCAGGCTCGAGGCTGATCAGGAAATCTCTCGCCAGGTTCACACGTTGAACCAATTGCTGGCGGATTTCGAGACCAGCAACAAGGCGATTTACAGCGGCACTCAAACCGGCAAGGACGTCAGCGCCGAACTTGACCAGCGGGACTCGGTTCTCAAGCAGATTGCCGAGATCATTGGAGTGACCACGGTCACCCGCACCGGCAATGACATGGCCATCTACACATCCGACGGCACAACACTGTTTGAGACCGTGGCGAGGCCGGTCACGTTTGAAGCCTCGTCCGGATTTGCCGCCGGCATTGAAGGCAATGCGATCTATGTTGATGGCGTGGCTTTGGCCGCGGGCGAAGGCGCGACCACGACGGCGCAGGGATCGTTGCCGGCGCTTCTGCAGATCCGTGACGACTACGCGTCCGCCCTTCAGGATCAGCTCGATGAGGTCGCGCGGGCGCTCATTGTCACATTCGCCGAGACCGATCAGTCCGCCGTTCCGGCACTGCCTGATGCGCCGGGACTGTTCACATGGAGCGGTGGAACCATTCCGTCCGGCGCGACCATCGTCTCCGGCATCGCGGCGAGCATCACCGTCAATCCGGCGCTGGTTCAATCGCTTGGCGGCGATCCGCAATTGCTGCGCGATGGCGGCATCAACGGCGTTGCCTACAATGCCAATACGGACGGAAATGCCGCATTCTCGTCGCTCCTGGACAGCTATGTCCAGGCGCTCGACACGCCGATGGCGTTCGACCCGGCGACCGGCCTTTCTGCTTCCGGAAGCGTCCTGGATTTCGCGGCCGATTCGGTTGGCTGGCTTGAGCTCAACCGCAGCGAAGCCAATTCCGCCAACGAAACACGCGAGGCAACCCGCTTCCGGTCTTCCGAAGCGCTGTCAAACGCGACCGGCGTTTCGCTGGATGAGGAATTGTCGATGCTGCTTGAACTGGAGCAGTCCTACAAGGCTTCCGCCCGCCTGATTTCGGTTGTTGACGAAATGCTGAAGGCGCTCATGGCGGCGGCGGGGTAAGGTCATGAAAGTCAACTTCACATCCAACCTGGCGATGCAGAACTCGATGCGGTTGACCATTTCCCGCGCGCAAACCGAGGTGCAGACGCTTCAGCAGGAAATTGTCTCGGGCCGGTTCTCCGATATCGGTCTGGCGCTCGGCGGCAGGACGTCAAACAGCGTTTCACTGAACCATGATGTCTCGCGCCTGAAGACCATTCAGGATTCCAACGCGCTTGTGACCCAGCGGCTTTCGTCGTCCCAGTCAGCTCTCGACCTGATGGCCGACAGCGCGCAGCAGATGCTTGAAGCCTTTATCTCGGTCAACGGTTCCGACGATTCCAACAATCTTGAGGTTGCGCGCCGTGATATCGAATCCTCGCTTGCCTCCTTCACGGTGGCTGTCAACACATCGTCCAACGGAGAATATCTCTTCTCCGGCATCAATTCCAATGCCAAGCCTGTTGAAGACTACCTTGAGGCCGGTTCGACGCCGAAGGCGGCGTTTGACGCGACATTCCTCGGCCATTTCGGGTTTTCTCAGAATGACGCGCAAGCGGCCAATATCACCGTTGCCCAGATGGATGATTTCATCACCAACGTGCTGGAGCCGTCATTCTCGGGCGCTGACTGGACCACGAACTGGTCGAGCGCGTCCGACACCAATATTTCGAGCCGCATTCTGAGCAACGAGGTCGTCGAGTCCAGCACCAACGCAAATGCGGCTGGCATGCGCGATTTCGCGCTGGCCGCGGTGATCGGCATCGAATTGCTCAATTCGCCGATATCAAGTGAAGTCCGGACCGCCGTCAACGCCAAGGCCATCGAATATGCCGGTCAGGCGGTGACCGGAATTGACAATCAGCGCTCCAATCTCGGCGTGGCCGAAAACCGCGTCACCAAAGCCAATACGGCGCTGGAGTCACAGATCGATATTATAACCCTGCATTTGGGCGAAATCGAAGGCGTGGATGCCTACGAGGCTTCCACCCGGATGCAGACATTGCTGGACCAGGTGGAGATATCCTACACGCTCACCTCCCGTATCCAGCAGTTAAGCCTTATGAATTACCTGTAACCGCGCATCCCGGGGCAGCCGGGTGAAGTGGCAAATATGAAGGGCGTCTGAATGTACCAGTTTTCCTATGCGGATGTTCAGGAGGATGGCGTTGCCGAAGCGCGTGAACGCGAGCGCGAGGCGATCAATCACTCCATCTCCCTGTTGACGGCAGCCAAAGCCAACGGCCTGGAATCGCGCGACGCCATTGAAGCTGTCTATTTTGTCAGCCGCCTCTGGGTCCGGTTTGTCGAGGATCTGGCATCGCCCGACAATGAGCTGGCCGAAGCGCTCCGGGCCAATCTGATCTCGATCGGGATATGGGTTATCAAGGAAGCCGAACGCATCAGGCAGCGCAAGTCGGACAATTTTCAGGGCATCATCGACATCTCGATCATCATCAGGGACGGTCTGAAATGAAGAGTTCACTGCGGATCTCGCTCAAGGCCGGCGAGCGTATTTTCATCAACGGAGCGGTGCTTCGGGTCGACCGCAAGGTCGCGCTCGAATTCCTCAATGACGTGACCTTTCTGCTCGAAAACCACGTGCTTCAGCCCGAACAGGCGACCACGCCGCTCAGGCAGCTCTATTTCATCGTTCAGATGATGCTGATCAATCCCGAAGGCGCCGAACAGTCCATGGGCATGTTCCGCAAATCCGTGGTCATGCTGCTGACCTGCTTCAAACACGAGGAAGTGCAGGTCGAACTCAAGCATATTGACGGCATGGTGACCCAGGGGCGCGCCTTCGAAGCGCTCAAGGCAATCCGTGCGCTCTATCCGATTGAAGAGCAGATCATCAGCACATCGGCGATGCCGGCAAGCACCATCGATCAAATCCGCAAGGAGCTCGCGCCATGGACGTAACCGCAGTCAATTCCGCCACCACATCCGCTGCGTCCACGGCGGCCAAGAAGGCCACGCTCGATTATGACACCTTCCTGACGCTGCTGGTGCAGCAGATGAAGAGCCAGGATCCGACCGATCCGATGGATTCAACCGAACAGATCGCCCAGCTCGCCACCTTCAGCCAGGTGGAGCAGACGATCCAGACCAACACGAATCTGGAAATGCTGCTCCAGTCCTCCAATCTTACCCAGGCCGGCTCGATCATCGGGCGTTCGATCACCAATGCCGAAGGCACCGTCACCGGAGTTGTCGAAGAAGTCAGGGTGACATCCACCGGCTTGACCGCCGTGCTCAGCGGCGGACAGGAACTGGAGGTAACCGCGGGCGTGACAATCAGATAAGCTACGTTCCGGGCTGCCGCATCGCGCGGCTCGCCCGGTCTGTCCGATCTGCCCGGTTTGCCCCGGTCTACATTTGCGCACAGGGTCCATCCATGAGGGATAAAGACCGAGATGAACGAAGCTGACGCTCTTGATATTGTCCAGACCATGATCTGGACCGTGCTGATCTGCTCCGGCCCGGCGGTGTTCGTGGCGATGTTTGTCGGTGTCGGCATCGCCTTCATCCAGGCGCTGACCCAGGTTCAGGAAATCACGCTGACCTTCGTTCCCAAGATCGTCGCCATCCTGGTCACCGTGGCGATTTCCGCCCCCTTTGTCGGCGCCCAGATCTCAACCTTCACCAACATCGTGTTCCAGCGCATCGAGTCCGGATTCTGAACCAGCCGAGGCCGGATCAAATGCGGCGTTCGCGCCGCCGTTTGAAACCTGCTCGCCGGCACGATCAGCAGCCCTCCTGCCACCTTCGCGCAAGCTTCGGCCACTAGGGTCGCCGTGACCAATTGCGCCTGCATGATGCCGGCGCCGTGATCCGGAGCATCGCATACATGGCCGATCCGCAGGCGCTGGCGATACAGAAGTCTAGCTTCCAGGGCAAGGACATGGGCTTTGCCTTCGGCATTGTCGTCATCCTGTCCATCCTGTTCCTGCCGATCCCGGCCTTTCTGATCGATATCGGCCTGGCGTTCTCGATCGCATTCTCCGTCCTCATCCTGATGGTGGCGCTGTGGATCCAGCGGCCGCTGGATTTCTCGTCCTTTCCCACCATCCTGCTGATCGCGACGATGATGCGGCTGTCGCTCAACATCGCCACCACCCGCGTCATCCTGTCGGAAGGCCATCTGGGCTCCGATGCCGCTGGCCAAGTGATCGGCGGCTTTTCACAGATGGTCATGTCCGGCGATTTCGTCATCGGGCTGATTGTTTTTCTCATTCTGGTGACGGTAAATTTCATCGTCATCACCAAGGGCGCCACCCGCATCGCCGAGGTTGGCGCGCGCTTCACCCTTGACGCCATTCCCGGCAAGCAGATGGCCATCGACGCCGATCTGTCGGCCGGCATGATCAACGAAAAACAGGCCCACGACCGCCGCCGCGAACTGGAATTGGAAAGCTCCTTCTTCGGCTCCATGGATGGCGCCTCGAAGTTCGTTCGCGGCGACGCCATCGCCGGTCTGCTGATCACCGGCATCAACATGTTCGGCGGCATCGTCATCGGCTACGCCCGCCACGGCATGGAAATCGGCGAGGCGGCGGATGTCTTTGTCCGGCTTTCGGTCGGAGACGGACTGGTCAGCCAGATCCCGGCGCTGATCGTCTCGCTGGCGGCCGGCCTGCTGGTCTCCCGCGGCGGCCAGCTTGGTTCCACCGACGAGGCCGTGATTGATCAGTTGGGCGGCTATCCGCGGGCGCTGTTTGCCGCGTCGGGCCTGTTGTTCCTGCTCGCGGTGATGCCCGGCCTACCATTCCTGCCATTCATGCTGTTGGGCTCGGGCATGGCCTTTGCCAGCTGGATCATCCCGCGCCAGCGCGACCAGAAGGCCCGCGCCGAGGCGCAGGAGATCCACCGCAGCGAGCAGGACGAAAAGGACAAGGAGAAGGATTCGGTCAAATCGATCCTGAAGACCGCCGAGATCGAACTGGTGCTGGGCAAGCAGGTCGCCACCAAGCTGTTGGGATCGCATGAGGAACTGGCTTTCCGCGTCTCCAAGATGCGCAAGAAGTTCGCCACCCAGTTCGGCTTCGTCGTGCCCGAAATCAAGGTCTCCGACGACATTTCGATCAAGGACAAGAGCTATCAGATCCGCATTCATGGCACCACGGTTGCCGCCAATGATTTGCGCGTCGGCGAGCTGCTGGTGGTGCTGTCGGGATCGCGCCGGCCGTCCCTGCCGGGCGACGAGATCCGCGAACCCGCCTTTGGCCTGCCCGCGCTGTCAATTCCGGAAAGCTTCGCCGAGGATCTCAAGCGCGAAGGCTTCCAGCCGATCGACAATGTCTCGGTCGTGCTGACCCATCTGTCCGAAGTGATCCGCAACAACCTGCCGCAACTCTTGTCCTACAAGGACATGAAGATCCTCATCGACAGGCTGGATCCGGAATACCGCAAGCTGGCCGACGAAATCTGCACCTCGCACATGTCCTATTCCGGCTTCCAGGCCGTGCTCAAGCTGTTGCTCGCCGAACGCGTCTCGATCCGCAACCTTCATCTCATTCTCGAGGCGGTCGCCGAACTCGCGCCGCATGTGCGCAAGACCGAGCAGATCGTCGAGCATGTGCGGATCCGGATGGCCCAGCAGCTCTGCGGTGATATCGCCCGCAACGGTCAGCTCAATGTGCTCAGGCTTGGCAGCCGCTGGGATCTGGCTTTCCATCAGGCGCTCAAGCGCGACGCCAAGGGCGAAGTCATCGAGTTCGACATCGATCCGCGGATGCTTGAGGAGTTTTCCGAGGAAGCCACCAAGGTGATCCGCGGACACATGGACAAGGGCGTGCCCTTCGTGCTGGTCACGTCGCCCGATTCCCGGCCCTATGTCCGGATGATCGTCGAGCGGATTTTCGCCACGCTGCCGGTGCTGTCACATGTGGAAATCGCGAGGGGCATCGACATCAAGCTTCTCGGTTCGATCTCGTGATCGAGGATCCGGAAGGGACGGTTCTCGCGCTGTTTGCGGCGTTCTGCCGGATTGGTGGTTGCTTCATGGTGCTGCCGGGATTTTCCAGCTTCCGGGTTCCGGTTCAGTTCCGCCTGCTCCTCGCGGCGGCCATTTCAATGGCGCTGCTGCCGCTTCTGTGGGACACGATCTATCCCAATGTCCAGGCCGGGGGCCGCGTCTATATTCTTCTCGTCGGCGCTGAAATGCTGATCGGCGTCACGCTTGGCCTGATCGCCCGCTACATCGTGCTGGCGGTCCAGTTCGGTGGAACGGCGATTTCGATGGCAATCGGGTTCAATTCCGCGCCTGGCGGCGGGCTGATCGAAAACGAAGCGGAAGGGCATCTCACCGCGCTGATCACGCTCACGGCCCTTATCGTGCTGTTCCTGAGTGATTTCCATCATTTGATGATCGTGTCGCTGGTGCGGTCCTACACGATCATGCCGCTTGGCTCCGGTTTTGAGCCCAGAATGGCGCTGATGACGCTCACCGACACGCTCAACGGCGCCTTCATGCTGGTGCTCAGGCTTGCCAGTCCGTTCCTCGTCTACGGACTGATATTCAACCTGTCGATCGGCATGGTAAACAAGCTGGCGCCGCAGATTCCTGTCTACTTCATCTCCATTCCGTTCATCCTGTTTGGCGGCCTGATCCTGTTCTTCTTCGGCTCCAGCACGATGTTTTCGCTCTTCCGCGCCGGGTTCGAGCCGCTGTTCATGGGATTGCCCTGAGATGACGGCGTCGCGCGCTCAAAAGCTTGCCCGCCTCGTCCGGGTCCAGCGCCAGATCGAACGGATGGCCGAAAGCGAACTGTCCCACACATTGCGCCAGCAGGTCGCCACCGAGGAGACCCAGGCGGCGCTGGTCGACGCCGTTGGCTCGTTTGATCCGGTCCACGCCGCCATGTCGCATCAATATGCCTTGCGCTTCCAGCGGCTCTCGGCCCGCGCCCAGCAGATCGCTGGAGCCAAGGCGCTGCAGGAACGCCGGGTGCTGACCGAGAAGACCAAGGCGGACCGTCTGACCGATCAGGCGGCGGAAGCTGCCGACGACGAGGACAGGGTGACAGCCGATGAGGCCCTGCTGGATCTGCTCGAGATTTCACTCCAGCTCCGCGCATCCGATCGGATGCGCAAGGGAAGCTGAAACCCATGCATTGACCGCCCGCTTGAAGGCCACAAGGCCAGCGTAAGCTTCGTCAGCCACAATGGGCGCGATCATTTCCGGTCAAGCGCCAAGAGGGAAGCTCTTTGTCCATACAAACGGCAACCGATCTCATTCTTGATGTGGTCAACGCGGCTGATCCCGCCATCGCCCAGAGGGCCGAAGCCATGCTCGAGGCGGCGTCGGTCCGCAAGTCGGCTCAGGCTGCCGGCACGCCGGCGTTCGAACACCAGTTGCTGGCCTCCACTGACGCCGCCGCTGCGCTGAGCCCGGCGCAAAAAGACCCGGCGTCCGACAAGACCGCCCAATCCTACCAGCGCTTTGAAGCCATGGTGCTGCAGAACTTCATCGGCGGCATGCTGCCCCAGGACAGCGAAGAACTCTACGGCAAGGGCACCGCCGGCGAAATCTGGCGCAGCATGATGGCCGAGCAATTGGGCGCGGTGCTGGCCGAAGGCGGCGGCATCGGCATCGCCGCGCGGCTGCTGGCCGACCGCTTCGCCCCCGGCCTGGCGCCGGAATCGGCCGACGGTGTCGGCTCCAACGTTTCCAATCGCGCCGCCAGCATGGTCAATGAAGTTCAAAAGCAGATCCTTGCCGGCATTTCCGCAACCGGTGAACCCGCAGACGTCACGCAAGAAACCGGCCGGAGGGCCTGACAATGAATGAACCCAGTTGCCATGATCCCCGTGTCGAGGCCGTGTTGCAGCGGCTGGAGGCTGTCGTCGACGCTGAAAATGCGTCGATCGGCACGGATCCGAAATTCAATCTCAAACAGTCAAACGCGCTCAAGAGCCGCTGCCTCTATGACATGACGATGCTGTTCAAAGGCATCAGTCCGGACCGCCTGGATCAGGCCCATCTCAATCATCTCAAGTCCGTCAAGGCCAAGCTCGATGTCAACAGTCTCAAGGTCGGCGCGCATATGGCGGCGGTGCGCGGCATTGCCGAGATGATCAAGGATACGGTCACCGAGTCCGAAGCCGACGGCACCTATTCGGCCGACCAGTTCAGGTCCTATGATCTGTCATGATCAAACTGCTGGTTACAGGCGTCTGGATTACCGCGGTGGCGCTTGCGTCGGTCTATTTTTCGATCCAGGTCACCAACACCAAGGAAACCGCCGAGCCTGAAGCGGCGATGTTTGGCGGCCTGGAAACAGTCCGCGGCGAGGTCACCTCGATCCCGGTAATCAGCGACGGTGCGGTGCACGGCTATTTCCTGACCCGGTTGTCCTACACGATTGATCCCAAAAAGGCGGATCTGTTGACCATCCCGGTGCCGGCGCTCGTCACCGATGCGCTCTACACCGCGCTTGTCGGAGATCAGATCATCGATTTCCCAGACCTGAAGAAGTTCGATCTCGAATCCTTCAAGGTCCTTGTTCGCGATTCACTCAACCAGCGGCTTGGCGACACAGTGTTTCACGACATCATCGTCGAGCAGATTGATTATCTGTCAAAGTCGGATATCCGCTCCAACATGCGGGAGGGGCGGCTTACCATGAAGCAAGGCCAGCCGCTTGGCGAAGTGGACGCCGCGGCCGCCGAAACGGCGCCGAGCCACTGATATTTTCCGCCTTCGCCAACTCCGGACAAAAAGCCCGGCGCGACGTGCCGAGTTTCGGCCACGCCGCTGCCGTCAGTTGCTTTCGGGATTTCTGTATTGCTCGTTGACCAGGCCGAATTCTTCCATCAGCCGTCCGAGCGCCACCTGGATGTGATAGAGGCCGATCACCGCGGAGCCGGTCTGCAATCCAAGCCGCAGGCCGCGCCATGGCGCCGCCATCAACAGCGCGAGTGATTTGAGAATGGCGCGCAGCCGCCCCGGAATGCCCGGCCGGTCCCGTTTCTCCAGGATCGAGGAAATCGCTCCGTTGCGCAGCGACCGCGCATTGAGCCAGGAAAACTCGGCCCGGCGCGACGGCAGGGTTTCCATCACCGCGGCTTCCGCACTCCAGCCGAAGCCGAAGCCGCGGATCTTTGCCCGGCGGTAAAAATCGCTGTCGCCGCCACCGATGAAATTGAACGCCGGATCGAGATAGGGCCTTGGCATCATGTCGAGCACGGATCTCGAGATCAGCACATTGCCCGAGGAATAGAGGATCGGCACCGTGCCGGTTTCGCTGTAATGCGGGGTGAAGACCGGATGCCGGCGCCAGCCATTGAGCGACTTGTCCATGAACACCGGAACCTGCGGTCCGCCAACCAGGTCGGCGCCGGTCTTTCGCGCGGTGGCGAGCAGGCCTGACAGCCAGCCGGGGCCGGCGATCTCGTCATCGTCGATGACGGCAATGTGGGTGAGCCTGGGGAATTCGGCCAAGGCCGTTTCCCAACCGGCATTGTAGGCATGGCAGTTGCCACGCTGATGGGCGACGATGACGATGCCCTTGACCAGCGAGGTCTGCAGCCACTCCGCCGCAGCCCGGGCGCCGTCCAGACCCTCGGCGTCATTGTCCATGATGATGATCGCGGTGTCAGCGCCCATTCCCTGGGCCTGCAGCGAATCCAGCGTCATGATCAGGTGATCCGGCCGGCGGAAGGTCGGCAGCGTGACGGCGACGCGGACGCTCTCCGGCTTCAGGCCAGAGGAACGGGCATGCTCGCTAACGGCGCTTGGGTCTGGCGTCATGACTGAGCGTCCAATTGAAGAGATGCCATTCAATCACAGGAATCTGAAGAATGCCTGAAGCGGTCATGCGGCATTTGAAGCATGGGCTTAATGCACCCTTCAAGCCGAATGGCTATAGTAGCCGGTGATAGCGGAACCTGGCCCATGCATTTTGTTTTCATTTCCTCCCTTGTCCCGGTCGCGGAGCCGGCCTCGGGCTATGACATCGCCAACCGGGTGATCGTCGACGCCATAAGGCTGATCGGTCACACCGTGTCGGTGATTGGTTTCCTGCAACCCGGCGCCGAGCCTGCCGCGCCCGGGCAAACCCGTGTTCTGGGCCGGCTCGAGGTCACCAACGCCAGGGTCGGCCGGCTGCAACAGGCGCTGTGGCTCAAGGACGCGTTTTTCCATGGTGAACCGGTATCCGTCGCCAAGATGCATGCTGCGACGCCCGAGGCCATCTCCGCGGCGCTTGCCGCTCTCGGCCCAATTGACGGGCTGATCCTCAATTCGGTGCAATTGCCCGGAGCATTCCTCGATGTCTTCAGGGCGTGGCCCTCCGTCTTTGTGGCGCACAATGTCGAGGCGCGCAGCGCCAGGGAAAATGCCGCCCATGCCGCCAATTGGCTGACCCGGCATCTGTTTGCCCGGGACGCGCGGCTTCTCGCCAGCCTTGAAAGCGAGCTGTGCCAGGCCTCCAGCCACGTCTTCACCCTTGCCGAGGCCGACCGCGCCGCACTTGGCGTCGGGCAGGCGGATCGTTCCACCGCCTTGCCGCTGGTCACCTCGGTGACGCCGCCCGATGGCCCGGCCGCCCGCGCGCCGCTTTATGACGCCGGCATGATCGGGTCCTGGACCTGGGCCGCAAACCGCGCCGGGCTGGATTGGTTCATCGCCGAAATCGTGCCGCGGCTGCCGTCCGATTTCGCAATAGCGATCGCCGGCGGGACCGGCGCCAGCCCGCCACCGGCGCCAGATAATGTAAGCTTTCTCGGCCGCGTCGCCGACGCCCGCGCCTTCGTCCGATCCTGCCGGGTCATCCCGCTAATTTCACGCACCGGAACCGGGGTGCAACTCAAGACCATCGAGACATTCGAGATGGGCCTGCCATCGGTGGCGACACAAAACGCCTTGCGCGGAATCTCCGCTCCGCCGGCCAATTGCGTCGCCGCCGATGACGCCCCGGCCTTCGCAGCGGCCCTGACCGCGATGGTTGCCCGCGCCCGCGCCGGCGAGCCGCTCGATTGCGACGGACGCGCCTTTCATGCCGCTCAGCTCAACGGCCTGACCCAGGGTCTCGCCCACGGCCTGTCGGGCTGCGAACGGCATGGTTAACGAACTGTAAACCCGGTCTTAACCGCGTTCATGCAATGGCGGTGCGGACATATTAAGGAAGTGCTAACAGCAGACCAAGGGATGGCCCGTGACGGGAAGCCCGACTTGGAAAGGTGTTCGGAGTTTTCATGCCGGAACAGGCTCAGCATCGAGATATTATCGGCATCCGGGTGGCGGCACTCGGTTGGCGTCAGGCATTGGCCGAGTTGCAGCGCGCGATCGACGGCGATGGTCCGCAACGCATCTTCAATTTCCTCAACGCCAACAACGCCAATCTGGCCATGCGTGACGCCGAATACCGCCAGGGTCTCTCCCGCTGCGTGGTGCTGCCCGATGGCATCGGCGTCGATATCGCCGCGCGCACGCTGCACGGCACGGCATTCCCGGCCAATCTGAACGGAACCGATTTAATCCCGGCGCTGCTGGTGCATTCGGAGCGGAAGCTGAAAATTGCGCTGATCGGCGCGCGTCCGGAAGTTCTCGTCCGTGCGCTGGAAAACTTCAGGGTCCTGACGCCCTGGCATGAGTATCACACCGTGTCCGACGGATTTTTCGACAGGACCGACAGCGCGCACATCCTTGACCGGCTGAAGCAGATCGATCCCGACATCACTCTGGTGGCGATGGGAAGCCCGTCGCAGGAGATCTGGATTGACGCCAACATAGGCCACGGCCACGGCCGCCTGGTGTTTGGCGTCGGCGCCTTGTTCGATTTCGTCTCCGGCACGGTGCCGCGCGCGCCCGAGGCGGTTCGGAAGCTGCGGCTCGAATGGGTCTGGCGGCTGGTTCAGGAGCCATCGCGGCTGTGGTATCGCTATATTGTCGGCAATCCACTTTTCCTCTACCACGTGTTTCGCTACAAGCTGCAGGGCGCTGGCCGCGATCCCGAGGTTCCCGCCTGACTTCCTTCCGCTGACGCAGGACCTTGCCGTGCCGCCATGAAGACCGCCGTAATGACCGCTTCCTATTCGGCCGATTTCGATCGCTGCGCGCTGCTGTGCGAAAGCATGGACCGGTTCATGCGGGGCAAGTGGCATCACTACCTGCTGGTTGAGCGCGCCGACGTCGCACTTTTCAGCAAGCTCGAGGGTCCGAAGCGGACCGTCGTCAGCGAAGCCGAATTGTTCCCGTTCTGGCTGCGGTCGTTTCCCGATCCGCTCAGCCTGGGGCGGCGCCGGCTCTGGCTCAGCCCGTTCTCGCTGCCCCCGTTTTCGCTGCCATTGCGCGGCTGGCATGCGCAGCAGCTCCGCCGCCTGGCCATGGCCCGCCATGTCGACGCCGACGCCTTGCTGTCGATCGATTCCGATGTCGTGCTTGTGCGGCCCTTCGATCCCGCCAGCCTCTGGAGCGGCAATTGCATCCGCATGTTCCGGGCTGATGACGGCGCACGCCACGCGACACCCGGCCATCTGGCCTGGCTTGCCCATGCAGGCGCCATTCTCGGCCTGCCTGAACGGCCCGACCCGGCGCATGATTACATCTCCAACATGGTGCCGTGGCGGACGGACACCGCGCGCGCGCTGCTTGACCACATCGAGAAGCACAACAATGTGAGCTGGATCCGCGCGGTCATTTCATCGCGCGATATATCCGAATGCATGATCTATGGCCGTTTCGTCGACGAGGTGCTGGGCGGCGCCGGTCATTTTGCCGACGAGCGCTCGCTGTCCCATGTGCTCTGGTTCAGGGAGACCTTCCCGGAAACCGCCGAGGGCCTGGCCGAATTCATGCGCGGGCTGGGGCCGGATCAGGTTGCCATCGGGGTACAGTCCTTTGTCGGCCATCCCCTGTCCGCGATCCGCCGCGCGGCATTCTCCATCACGCCGGAATGAGCCGCGGCTGCCCGCGCAAGGCCTCTCCGGAACGTCCGGAAAGACAAACGGCAGGTCACCGTGAGGTAACCTGCCGTGTAACACTTTGACTCAATGCATGTACGTTATCGTTCAAACGAATCCGTCTGAACGCGGCATGCATGAGTCACGCGTTGGCGTGAAGCTGTTTAGAAATCGATCTCAAGCCCGTCTTCGCAGAAATCGAACTTGGCGGGTTCGGATTCGCTGCCATCCGCATAGGTCGCCTTCACCCACTGGGCGCAGCTTTCGCTGTTTGTGCTTTGGTCCCAGACCAGATCTACAGTCGATCCCGGCTTGATGCCGCTGCCGATCTCGAAATAACCCCAGTCACTCTTGTTTTCTGAAACCAATACCTCGGTAATGGTCGAATTGGTCGTGTTGGTAGCGGTGAAGGAAAACTCATCAGCATGGGCGCCGGTGGCGACCATCCCGTTTCCAGCGATACCGAAAGCGATTGCAACAATACCCATGCGAACGCTATTGAGATTCATGTTCTGTCCTTTGGTGAATGTGAGTGCGACGCCGACAGTACTGGCATTGTCCGGATCGAAAGTCGAAGGAAATTATTGCGCGGTTGTTCACGTTATGTCCGCCCCGCTCCACAGGCCCGGATGTACCCCCTGGAATCATGCAGAAAGTTAATCTTCATGATAGGCGTCACAATTAAGTGTGCCCGCCTTGGGGTTCAATTCGGAGAGGAGGTTCCGTGAAATGACCGAGCGGCTTCACAAGTCTATTTCGGGAGAGAGCGATAGCCTGCCGCCGCATGGCGACACTCTGCATAAAGATCCAGTATTGCCTTCTTCCGAGCCTGCGGCTCGTTCGGGATCTGATCCCATTCCAGAAGCATAATGAAAAGATCATATCCGACCTTCGCCGCGCTGGTATCGGGAACACTTGTAATTCTTACATCCTCGGTCATCGCGACCTCCTTTTGTTTAGCTGCAATAACCTAACGCGATTCTTTCTGGAGTCGAACCTATTCCCCGAATCTGGAAAGTGTGGATAATGTGCACAATCTGTAGGGTGGGGATTTTGGATGGGGCAGAGGCTCTCAAATCTGCTGCATATCGTTTGGTTCGCTGCCGTAGTGTATTTGTGGAATACAAAAGGTAGGTATCATTTCAATTATGACACCATATCGGTAGCTCTTACGAGCCTGGAGATTATTCTAGTTGTCGGGGGGATATTCGGCTTCACGTATTTCCGGTTCGTCGCTGAGAAAAAGGCTAGCGAAGTGGCTAAGGAAGCTGCCGAATTAGAGGCGAAGGCCACATTAAAGGAGCAATTGCCCTCTATGGTAGCTCAAGAGGTAAGGGCAAACATGAAGGCCCTCAAATCAATGGGCCCAGAGGATGTCACTGAGGAACAATTAACTGCGATGATGCAGGCGCTTTCTGTCAAGGATGACGATAATGGTAAATGAGAGCGAAATGGCCATTGTTCAGGAGCGGATAAAGGATGCTCCTGTTAATATTGTAGAATTAATAGGGGATCTCGGGGTTGCGTATGTAGAAGAGCCGATGGACGCAGATTCCTCCGGGCGAATTGACTATATTGATGGAGAATATCGCATAACAGTAAACTCAGATCAGTCTCGCCAACGCAAAAAATTTACTGCCGCCCATGAACTATCGCACTATTTGCTTCATCGGCATATGCTCCATCGCCGCGGTCATCTTGATAGGTTGTTTAGTTCGGGTGGGCAGGCGAATCCGAGTTCTCCACTTTCTCCGAAGCATGAGGTCGAAGCCAATAAACTCGCAGCAAGTATCCTTATGCCCCGGGAGGCGGTCAAAGATCTGATGGTTTGGGCAAACTATAACCTTCATGATCTGGCGGACCGATTTGGGGTGTCGCCTGCTGCAATGGAAATTCGCCTTAAGGTGCTCGGCATCGACCTTGAACAGGAAGCAGCAAAAGAAAAAAGTGGGCACGTGGGAATCGCTTACCAATTTGACCGATAGATTTGATCTGCTAGCTGCGATGCTTACTCGCCACAGACCCGGTTGCCGGTCCCCGGGTTCGCCAACCCGGCGCAGGCCACGACGTCCTCTTGTCTAGATCGGCCGTCCCCTGACCGAGCGCAGCGCCCGGTAGGTCAGCAGCGCTGACTGCAGATAAAGCACGAAAAACACGGTGTTGAGCAGTCCGACCCAGATCGTCACATCCGCATGCAATCCCAGCACATAGGCCAGCAGCACGGCCTTCATGCCGGCAAGCGACGCCAGCGTCATCATCCGCACCACGGTCCTGCCGGTGGCGTAGAGCAGCTCCGAATGGTACTCGATGAGATTGCGGAAGGCAGGCACCAGCGCGACGAAGATCAGCAGCGGCACTGCCTCGGCGACATTCTGCCCGAGCGCCCCGGGAAAGATCCACAGGAACCCGGCCATGCCAAGCAGACCGGCGGTCGAAACCGACGCCACCGCGCCCTCGAGCATGATGCGGGTCTTGAGGCCATCGAGCAGTTTCGAACTGCGCATCAGCCGTTGCGTCAGCACCGTCAGGAAGGCGCGAACCGGAAGCGCGGTCAGATCGACCAGCCGCATCAGGATGGCGTAAATGCCCGCGGTCTCCGGTCCGCCCAGCGAAAGCACCAGCACCTTGTCGAGTTCGGACTGAATGTAAAACAGCACTTCCGCGCCGGCCACGGACACGGCGTCGACCCAGCGCCGCATGTAGAGCGCGGGCACCCAGCGCAGCCGGACCCTGGGATAGAAAAACATCACCGCGGCAAGGGCGGCCAGAATGTTGGTCAGAATGTAATAGGTGGACCAGACATCCAGCGATCCATCGGCCATCTGGGCGAACAGGACGGCGGCGACGGCTTTGAAGGCGGTGGCAATCACCACCAGCACCGAGCCAGCGGCAAAGCGGTTGATGCCGTGGCTGACAATGACCGCTATCTCCATGATCCGCCAGCACAAGACTTCCGCCAGGATGATTTTCGTAAAAGTGAGGATTTCCATCTGGCCGGCGAAGATCAGCGCGTAGGTGATCCATGCCGCGACCGCGATCACCGGCGCTGACATCACCATGCCGCCGAGAAAACCTGCGGTGTAGACGCCGAGCAGGCGGGGCTTGACGGTGGCGATCCGGTAGAGCGGCGAAACAAAGCCGAAAGCGAGCAGGCGTGACAGCATGATCCCGCAGGCCGACGCTGTCGCAAACAGTCCGAAATCGCTGATTGTCAGCGTATTGGCGATGGCGATGAAATAGACCAGCGATATGACCAGCCGGCCAGCCGATCCCCCCAGCATGGAAAGATAGGCATTGATCGAACTTTTGTTTGCGCTGGCGAAGTCCTTCAGACGAGCAATCATACTGTACCGGTGTCGGGTGACGGCTGCGGAGGCAGCATTCGTCGCTTATTCCAGCCCAGCAATAGGGGAAATTTGTTAATTCGGCGTTTGACTCGGCCAGCCCGCGCCAAAATCGGGATTGTGCTCCGGTGTTGCGACAACGACATGCAAAAGCGGAGCGCCACGGGCATCACCCGGAGCCGTTTGGATGCCATGCGCTGCAGTTCGCGGATTTTATTGACAATATTGCGTCTGGCCACCCGGAAATTAACCATTTGTTACCCATGAATTTATAGCTTGCCTTAACAAACTCGCGAAACTTTCCACAAGCAGGGGTGGCGGCAGCCAAATATGAGCGATTCCACCAAATTTCCGAGAAGGCGGCCCGGCCGCGGCTCCCTGCTCGACCATGCGGGAGAAGCGCCTTCCGCCCCGGCGTCGTCGCCTGAGCCGGTGCGCGCTGCCGCACGCGCCGCCCCGTCGCTGCTGGCTGCGGCGCCGCGCTCCGCACGCATTTCGACCGCCGGTTTTGCCACCCATCGCGACCCTTCTCATCACGTCCCGGCGCCGCGCGACGCTGAGCCCTCCGCGCCGCAAATGCCACGCCCCCCGATGCAGGGCGCGCCGGTCGGCTCAGGCCGGGAAAGATTCGGCGACCGCATCACCCGTTTGATCGGGACCATCACGCCGGAAGGCAAGCCGCGTCCGGCGTCCGCCGATCCCGAGCCGCGCGTGCAGGCCGCGGAATCTGAGTCGCCGCACCGGTCCACGGCGGAGCAGGCGCCGCTGCGCGATCCCGCACCAAGGCAGCAGGCGCAGTCTGGCCACGACGATCATTATCACTGGCATGCCGCCGCTCACGCAAGCGGGGACGATGACGGGTCGCGGCCATTGCTGGATGCCTCCATCATGATATCCGCGCTCTGGCGCTATCGCCGCCCCATCGCCGCCGCCACCGTGGCGGGCGCGGTGCTCGGCGTTCTGGTGGCGCTGTCGACGCCGCACACCTATTACGCCGAAAGCCGGCTGTTCGTTGATCCGCGCGAAATCCGGGTGACCGAAGATGATGTGCGCAACCAGCAGCTGTCCACCGAAGCCATGCTGGCGATCACCGACAGCCAGTTGCAGATCCTGTCCTCCACCAGCGTTCTGGAGAAGGTCATTGTCGATCTCGGGCTGGAGCGCGATCCGGAGTTCAACGGATCTCTCTCGAATGGCGGCATCCGCGGCGGGTTGTCGCTGATCAGGGAACTCTTCACCGGAGCGGGCGGTTCAGACGAAGCCGAACAGCAGGCCCTTGATAAGCTGCGCGAAGCGCTCAGCGTCTCGCGCGATGCCAAGACCTTCGTGCTCATCGCCGGCGTCAACACCCGCGATCCAGAAAAATCAGCGCTCATCGCCAATCAGATTGTCGAGACCTATCTCGATTCCGAGGGCCAGGCCCAGTCCAGCCTGCTCGAGCGGACGTCCGAATCCATCGACACAAGGCTCAACGCGCTGCGCTCCGATCTCGACAAGGCCGAGCGCGAAGTGGAACGGTTCAAGGCCGAAAACGGGCTGGTTGGCGTTGCCGGCGAGTATATTGACGACAAGGTGATCCTGGCGCTCAGCGATCAGCTGGCCAACGCGCGCGCCATGAAGATCGGCATCAAGGTCAAGGCGGAAAATCTCGCCCGGCTCAAGCCGGCGGATGTGCTGTCCGGCGCTTTCCCGGAGGAGTTGCTGTCGGCCAATCTCACCGCCTTGCGCAAGCAATACACCGATACCAGATCAAGCGCCGAAGCGCTGTCGACCAGCCTCGGACCGAAACACCCGCAATATATCGCGGCGCAATCGGCGCTGAGCACGATCAGCGCCGAGATCAGCGCCGAACTGCGCCGCATTGTCGCCAGTTCCCAGACCGAGCTGCAGCGCGCCGTCGAGACCGAGCAGGAACTGGCCAGTCAAATGGCGGTGGCCAAGAACCGCGCCATGGATCAATCGGTGGAGTTCGTCACCCTGCGGGAGCTGGAGCGCAAGGCCACAGCGACCCGCGGCATCTACGAGGCGTTCCTGTCCCGCTCGCGGGAAACCAGCGAGCGCTCCAATCTGTCGACCCGCAACATCCGCGTCATTTCCCCTGCCGAACCACCTCTTCATCCGTCCTCGACCTCGCGCAAGCTGATCGCCATCGGCTTCATGATTGCCGGGTTCCTGGCCGGCGTCGGCCTGGCCTTGCTGGCGGGCGCGGTGGAAAGCATCCGCTCCTACAACACCAGACCGGCGGGGCCCCGGGGGCAGGGACCGTTTCAGACCCCTCCCTTTGGCGGATACCCGCCCGATCCCGGACCGCGCACGCCGCCGCCAGGCGGTCCCTCCCGCCGTTCCCCGGCCCGGCGCGATGACGACGCCACAGCGTTTGAAGCGGCTGCCGACAGGGACACCGGCGCATTCGAATCCGCGGCCAGGGCTTTTGCAGGCGCGCGGGCCCGGCCCCTCCGCGCCGCCGCTGAGACCGCACGTGCGCAAACACGGCCATCGAGCCAGGATGATCTCGGCTCGACGCCCTCCCTGCGACATCCGCAGGGCGGCGAAAATCCCGGCCAGACACAGTGGCAGCCCGACGCCGTTGCTGCTCAACCGCCCCGGCAATCCGGTGATCTGCCGCATCCGGATCAATGGCCGCATCAGCCGCCGCGGGGTCACCACCCGATTGCGGCCCCGCACCCAGCCGGTCCTCAGCCTGTCGGCCCTGATCCGCGGCTGATCCAACCGCTCTGGTCCGCCTATCCCGCCACAACCCAGCCGGCTTACCATCCCGGTGCGGCGGCCTATGCTCCCGCGGGGCAACAGCCGGGCTATGACGCGCCGCGCCCGCCGATGGTCCCGCAGCCGCAAATGATGCCGGCCTATCCGCCCTACAGCCATCCCCAGCCGCCGCAAGCCTGGCCCACCCCGCACCAGCCCTATCCGATGGCGCAACCGGACCCGGTCTGGCCGTACATGCAGCCTGCTCAGGTCAACGCCAATCCCCAGGTCGAGCAGATCAGGCGCAAGATGGACCGGCTCAAATCACGGATCAGCGGCTACGGCTCGGCAAGAAACGCCGGCTGAGGCGCAAGCTCCCTTGTTTTTGACACCAGAAGACGCAAAGAGGCTATCTGACTTTGCGCCCGGTTTCGTAAGGTCGCGGCACGAAAAGCCGGCCGGCGGCGCGCGACGGGAAAACAAAAGGGATGGCCATGGCGAAGGTGATTGACGGCAAAGCCGTCGCGGCGGGCGTGATCGAACAGGTGAGTGCGGCCAGTGCGGCGCTCGAGGCAGAGACCGGCGCCCGGCCGGGCCTCGCCGTGGTGATTGTCGGCAATGATCCGGCCTCCCATGTCTATGTCTCCTCCAAGAGCCGCATGGCCAAGCAATGCGGCTTCAAATCGGTGCAGCACACCTTGCCCGAGGACACCTCGCAAGCCGAACTTGAGGCGCTGGTGGCCTCGCTGAACGAGGATCCCGACATCCACGGCATCCTGGTGCAGCTGCCGCTGCCCACGCATCTCGATTCCGATGCGGTGATCCAGTCGATCCGGCCCGAGAAGGACGTCGATGGGCTGCATGTGGTCAACGCCGGCAAGCTGATGACCGGAGATCTCGACGGCGGCCTGATTTCCTGCACGCCCGCTGGCGCCATGCTGTTTGTCCGCCAGACCCATGGCGCCGATCTCTCCGGCCTCAACGCCGTGGTGATCGGCCGCTCCAACCTGTTCGGCAAGCCGATGTCGGCGCTGCTGCTCGCCGCCAACGCCACCGTCACCACCGCGCACTCCCGCACCAGGGACCTTCCCGGTGTCTGCCGCAACGCCGATATCCTGGTCGCGGCCGTCGGCCGTCCGCAAATGGTCAAGGCCTCCTGGGTCAAGCCCGGCGCCACCGTCATCGACGTCGGCATCAACCGCATCGACGCGCCCGAGCGCGGCGAAGGCAAGACCCGGCTCGTCGGCGATGTCGCCTTTGACGAATGCGCCGAGGTCGCAGGCGTCATCAGCCCGGTCCCGGGCGGCGTCGGCCCGATGACCATAGCCATGCTGATGGCCAACACCGTAACCGCCGCCATGCGCGCGCACGGGATGACGCCGCCGAGCTTTTGAGCGGCGGTTTCGGGCAGGTTGGGCGGATTGGAGTTGGGGAGCGACGGATGCTTTCGGGCCTTTGCGGACCTTCGTGTCATTCGCAGCGGAAGGCAGCGAGGAGCCCTTCACGGTTATATTTGTGAACTTCCGGGAATGACTGGCAAACCAGAAATGAGTCGTTCGATTGTCCCGATGCCCAACGTTCGCGATCAATCCGCTAATCGGAAAGCAGATTTGGGCTCGACGGATTCAGCGATAGGCAAGCCGCTTCAGTGGTTCTTCATATTCTCCAATCAAAACGCTCAATGGGTCGGCACCCTTGAAAAAGACCTGCGCGTCAAATCCGTTCTCAGGTAGGAGACCTGTCGACTTCCTTACAGTTGAAATTGCGTTCCGGGACACTTCTTTAGACCACCCAGGGAAGCCAATCTGTGAAACCCTCTGTTCCCCAACATACACATTAATGAAATTCCCACTCGGGTTGCCAATGGAGCAATTGTGCGCTTTGAGGAGCTGCTGCAACTCGTTGAACGTCACAACATATGACATTCTATTGTCCTGTTTCCGGAACATAGTTTTGAAACGTGGGGCAATTTCGCTTACCTCCATATTCCTGTTATTGGCGCGCTTGAAGTCCGCAATTTCGACGGTGAAATCCTCTACCGCAGCGATGTCGACAGAAGGTGCGTATCCGTGCTCCATCATGAAAAAAACCGAACTCAGAAAAGCCGTTCGCTTGTTGCCGTCATGAAATGGATGGTCATTAATAAGGCCAAAAATCAGCGATGAAGCGATGTCCCAGAATTCGTTATAGACATACGCGCCTCCTGCAGACGCCAATTGTCGGCTGACTGCCGAGGAGAGTAGGCCAAAGTCCTTGGGGCCGAAGCCAGCGATGCCCTCTCCGAGTTTGTAGAAATGATCACAGATGAGATAGTGAGCATCCAAAACGTCCTCGCAGGTTAAGTGCGGGCGATCACCACTATAATCAACTTCGTCGAGCTGGTTCAAAAAATGAGTATAGTTCTCGTACAGCTGTGGTGAGAGTTCATTTTTACCAAGCATTGAATCTGTCCTGCGAAATGGATTGATGACAATCATGTTCTACGTGCAGCGCTCGAAGGGGGTTTTTGGGACAAAAGGGCGAGCCGCTTCGCACCAATATATGTAGCGGCATTGCGGGCAAGGCTACATGTTTTTTACATATCGTCGCCGTTCGTGCGTCATGCAGCGAACCTCCGCTCCCCACCCACTCCGCCCAAACCCTTCCCGCTCTGCCGCACACTCTCCCCATCGCCACAGCAGTCATCACCGAGATAACCCACCCAATCCCCCGCCCGCGCTACTCGGCTGCTTCCGGTGATCCGCGCCGCGCCGGCTTGCGTTCGGCGGGCGCAGGCCCGGTCGAGGCGCGCACGATCAGTTCCACCGGCCAGATCTCCTGCACGCAGCCCGTCTCGGCGCCGGAGATGATGTTGACCAGCCGTTCGCAGACGCGTGCGCCAGCCGCCCGGATCGACGAGCGGGTGGTGGTCAGCGGCACCGTGAAGCTTTCGGGCTTGAGGAACGGAAACACGTCGTCATGGCAGATGATCGAGACATCGTCGGGCATCCTCAGCTTCAACTGGTTGAAGGCGCGGACAATCCCCAGCGTCGAGAACATCGAGGAACTGAGCACGCCGGTCGGACGGGTCTCCGGATCGGCGCCGCGAAACAGCGCCATCGCCAGCTTGTAGCCGTTTTCCTCGTTCATCGCCGCGGAATGCTGCACGAGCGCCGTTGCCGGCAGGCCGTGTTCCTTGATCGCCCTGAGCACGCCGTTGAGCCTGTGCACGGCGAAGGTGAAGTCGGTGTCGCCATTGATGAAGGCCAGCCGCTTGTGCCCCAGTTGCAGCAGCAGCCGCGCGGCATTGTAGAACGCCCCCTCATTGTCGATGTCGAGAAAGGCGTAGCCCTCCGCCGGCCGCAGCGCGCGGCCATGCGCCAGAAACGGGATGCCGAGATTTCTGACCAGCGCGATGCGCTGCTCGTCATTGCGCATCGAGGACAGGTAGACGCCATCCACCGACCGGCTGGCGGCAATCCGCCGGTAGGCTTCACTCTCGCGTTCGAGCACCGCCGGCGTCAGCGAAAGATCGACGTCGCGCGACAGCGCATGTTCGCCCAGCCCCGACAGAAACTCGACGAAATGCGGATCGAGATCGACATTGCGCCCCACCGGCAGCACATAGCCGATCGCACCGGCCCGGCCGGTGGCCAGCTTGCGGGCGTTGGAATTGGGCTTGTAGCCATGCTTCTGTGCCGCCTCGACAACCCGCCGGCGGGTGCGCTCACCCACTTCGGGATAACCGTTGAGTGCGCGGCTGATCGTGGTCTGCGACAATTGAAGGAGCTCGGAGAGCTGTTTCAGATTCACTTCATGCGGTCCAGTTCTTTCAAAGCGCTTTGGAAATCGGCCGGGAGCAAGCGTCCTTCCAGACTTACAGACAGTCCATTAAGCCGCAGCTTGACGCGCAAGAAAAGCAGAAAGTGCCGATAATGCAATGCAAACATCTATTGCGACGCAGCAATCGTCCGGATCCCGAAGCAGTATTGAAACTTTGAGCTTGACTCAGGCGGGCTCTCGTAATCCTCTAAACAAAGGCCAAAGCGCTTTGAACTTTGCTCAGCCATGGCTGTGAAAACCGGGAAGATCCATGTGGAGGCCAGACGCTGGCCGGGAGGAAAAATCGATGAAGAGAATGTTTGTGATGGGCGTTGCAGCCGCTGCGCTGATGGCGGGATCGGCGCAGGCCGCGGATCTCAAATTCACCCCGGGCGAGGGTGCTTTCAACTGGGAGAGCTACGAGGCGCTCAAGGCGACACAGCTCAATGGCGAGGAAGTGACCGTGTTCGGTCCCTGGCTCGGACCCGACCAGGAGTTCGCCGAATCGGTCCTGGCCTATTTCGCCGAGGCCACCGGCGCCGATGTCAAATATGTCGGCTCCGACAGTTTCGAACAGCAGATCGTGATCGACGCCGAAGCCGGCTCCGCGCCCAATGTCGCGGTGTTCCCGCAGCCCGGGCTTGCCTCCGACATGGCCAGCCGCGGTTTCCTGACGCCGCTGGCTGAAGGCACCGGCGACTGGGTCAAGGAAAACTACGCCGCCGGCCAGTCCTGGGTCGATCTCGGCACCTATGCCGGCAAGGACGGCACGGATAATCTCTACGGCTTCTTCTACAAGGTCGATGTCAAATCGCTGGTCTGGTACATCCCGGAAAATTTCGAGGATGCCGGCTATGAAATCCCCGAGACCATGGAGGACCTCAAGGCCCTGACCGAGCAGATCGTCGCCGATGGCGGCACGCCCTGGTGCATCGGTCTGGGATCAGGCGGCGCCACCGGATGGCCGGCCACCGACTGGGTCGAGGACATGATGCTGCGCACCCAGGCGCCTGATGTCTATGACAAATGGGTCTCCAACGAAGTCAAGTTCACCGATCCCGCCGTCATTGGCGCCATTGAGGAATTCGGCTGGTTCGCCCGCAATGACGCCTTTGTCGCCGGCGGCGCCGGCGCGGTCGCCACCACCGACTTCCGCGACAGCCCAAAGGGCCTGTTCTCGTCGCCGCCGCAGTGCTACATGCACCATCAGGCCTCGTTCATTCCGGCGTTTTTCCCGGATGGCACCAAGGTCGGCACCGACGCTGATTTCTTCTACATGCCTGCCTATGCGGGCAAGGATCTCGGCAAGCCGGTTCTCGGCGCCGGCACCGTCTGGGCGATCACCAAGGACAGCCCCGGCGCCCATGCTCTGATCGAGTTCCTCAAGTCGCCGATCGCGCATGAGATCTGGATGGCGCAGAAGGGCTTCCTGACGCCCTACAAGGCAGTCAACACGGATGTCTTCAGCGATCCGACGCTCAAGAAGATGAATGACGTGCTGCTCGGCGCCACCACCTTCCGCTTCGACGGGTCCGACCTGATGCCTGGCGGCGTCGGCGCAGGCTCGTTCTGGACCGGCATGGTCGATTACGCCGGCGGCAAGTCCGCCGAGGAAGTGGCGGAAACGATCCAGAAGTCCTGGGACTCGATCAAGTAATCAGGCCATGGAGCCAAATCGGGAGATCCCGGCGTTTCGCCGGGATCCCCATCAGGACAGCCTTTTGGGGAGGGAAGGATGCATCCGGCACTTCAGGGTTTGATCACCATCATCGTCGGCGTCGGCGGATGCGTGGGTTACTTCTATTTTTCCAACCAGTTCCTCGACAAGGTCCTGTTTCCCGCCACCGGCAAGAACGCCGGCCACAACATCAACCGGGCCAACCAGGTCCGGCCCTGGCTGTTTCTGTTCCCGGCGCTTTTCGCGCTCGGCCTCTATCTCGCCTATCCGGTGGTCGCCACCTTGTGGCTGTCGCTGACCGACCGCAAGGCCGGCGGCGCCTTCGTCGGCTTTGCCAATTACCGGCAGATGTTCGGCGAGCCGAAATTCTGGGAAGCCGTGCAGAACAACATGCTCTGGCTGATTGTCGTGCCCGCCTTTTCGACCGGCTTCGGCCTGCTCGCCGCCCAACTCACCGATCGCATCAAATGGGGCAACATCGCCAAATCGCTGATTTTCATGCCGATGGCGATTTCCTTCGTCGGCGCCGCGGTGATCTGGAAGCTGGTCTATGACACAAGGCCGGTGGACCAGGACCAGATCGGCGTCTTGAACGCGGTCTGGTTGCTCTTTGACGGCGGGCCGGCGTCATTCCTGCTGCTCAAACTGCTTCCCGCGCTCATTCTCGTCATGTTCGCAGCCAGCATGGCCTGGGTCATCTATCAGGTGGTGCGGCCATGGATCCGGCCCGAAAAAGGTCATCGCAAGACCGGTTGGTGGGCCGTGCCGTTGCGCGCCGTCCTGGCCATTGTCGCCGCCTGGCTGATCTGGCTGTCGCTGGGTTCGCTGGTCTCGCTGTTCTCCGCCAGGCTGCCCTATGGCGCGCCGCAGACCTGGCTCACCATTCCGTTCTGGAATTCCTTCTTTCTGATGGCCGTGCTGGTCTGGATCCAGACCGGTTTCGCCATGGTGATCCTGTCGGCGGCGATCCGCGGCATTCCGGAGGAAACCATCGAAGCGGCGGTCATTGACGGGGCCAACCCGTTCCAGATCTTCTTCAAGATCAAGGTGCCGCAGATCATGGGCACCATCGTGGTGGTCTGGACCACCATCACCATCGTGGTTCTCAAGGTGTTCGACATCGTCTTCGCCATGACCAACGGTCAGTGGCAGACCCAGGTTCTGGCCAACTACATGTATGACAAGCTGTTTCGGGCCAATGACTGGGGCGTCGGCTCGGCCAGCGCCATGGTCATCATGCTGCTGGTCACCCCGATCCTGGTCTGGAACGTCTACAACGCCCGCAAAGAATCGCGCTGAGGGAGGCGGAGATGCACGCAACATCATCGAAAAAGTCGCCTCTGGTCTGGGCCGTCCATATCTCGGTCGTGCTTCTGGTGGCGCTGTGGATGTTCCCCACCGTCGGCCTGTTCGTCTCCTCCTTCCGCACCGCCGACCAGATCGCCAACACCGGCTGGTGGAATTCCCTGTTCACCCAGGAACGCCAGCGGCCGGCGATCCGCATTTCGGGCGACGAAAAGCAGGAAGGCGCTGAGTTCGTCATCGATGGCCGTCTTTTCCGGGCTGATAATGTCGTCATCAGCAAATGGGGAACCAGTTCGCGTGAGCCCAAGGCCTATGAGCCGGGCGACGTGGCGGATCTGGGCGAGGGCGTCAGTCTGACCGTGGCAGCCGATGGCGCGTTCCGCCTGTCGGCCCCGCAAAGCTTCGGCGACGGCCGCCTGCCGCGCGTCTTCACCACCGCCGAGGCGCCACCGGAATTCACCTTCGACAATTATCGCTTCGTGCTGTTTGATCCCAACAACCGCGAAGGCATGGCGAATGCGTTCTTTAATACGCTGACGGTGACGATTCCGGCCACCATCATCCCGATCGTGATCGCCGCCTTTGCCGCTTACGCGCTGGCCTGGATGCGCTTCCCGGGGCGCTCGCTGCTGATTGCGGCAATCGTAGGCCTGCTGGTGGTGCCGCTGCAACTGGCGCTGATCCCGCTACTGAAGCTCCACAATGACATCGGCATCGGCAAGGGCTATCTTGGCGTCTGGCTGGCGCACACCGGCTTCGGCCTGCCATTGGCGATCTATCTGTTGCGCAATTACATGGTCGGCCTGCCGCGCGACATCATCGAGAACGCCCGTGTCGACGGCGCCACCGATTTCCAGATCTTCGTCAAGATCATCCTGCCGCTGTCGTTCCCGGCGCTGGCCTCCTTCGCCATCTTCCAGTTCCTCTGGACCTGGAACGACCTGCTTGTCGCGCTCGTCTTCCTGATCGATTCGACCGGCGAGACCACGGTGATGACCAAGCAGATTGTCGAACTTCTGGGCACGCGCGGCGGCAATTGGGAAATTCTCGCCACCTCCGCCTTCGTCTCGATCGCGGTGCCGCTGGTGGTGTTCTTCGCCATGCAGAAATATCTCGTGCGCGGCCTGCTGTCGGGGTCCGTGAAGTAATGGAGTTTCAATGAAAACGATGACCCTCGCCGGGAAGCGGTTGCAGACCGGCGCCGAAATCACACCGGACGCGGACTGGTGGCGCGGCGGCGTGATCTATCAGGTCTATCCGCGCTCATTCCAGGACACCAGCGGCGATGGCGTCGGCGATCTGATCGGCATCGCCGAACGGCTCGGATACATCGCCTCGCTGGGCGTCGACGCGATCTGGATCTCGCCCTTCTTCACCTCGCCGATGAAGGATTTCGGCTACGACGTGTCCGACTACACCAATGTCGATCCGATGTTCGGCACGCTTGGCGATTTCGACTACCTGGTCAAGGTGGCGCATGATCATGGCATCCGCATCATCATCGACCTTGTGCTGTCGCATTCGTCTGACCAGCATCCATGGTTCATCGAGAGCCGGGCCAGCCGGGATAACCCGAAATCCGACTGGTATGTCTGGGCCGAGCCCAAGCCGGATGGCACGCCGCCCACCAACTGGCTGTCGATCTTCGGCGGATCGGCGTGGCAGTGGGATGGCAAGCGTGAACAATACTTCATGCATAATTTTCTCACCTCGCAGCCGGACCTCAATCTGCACAATGAGGAAGTCCAGGCGGCGCTGCTCGACATCGTCCGCTTCTGGCTTGATCGCGGCGTCGACGGCTTCCGGCTCGACACCATCAATTTCTATTTCCATGACAAGGAACTGCGCGACAACCCGCCGCTCGCCAGGGAGTTGCGCAACGATTCGATCGCTCCGGCGGTCAATCCGTACAATCACCAGCTCCATGTCTACGACAAGAACCGCCCGGAGAATCTCGATTTTCTCCGGCGTTTCCGCGCGGTGCTGGACGAATATCCCGGCACCACCGCCGTGGGCGAAGTCGGCGATGCGCAGATCGGTCTTCAGATCGTCGCCGACTACACCTCGGGCGGCGACAAGATGCACATGTGCTACGCCTTCGAGTTTCTCTCCAACGAGAAGCTCTCGGTCGCCCGGGTGCGCAGCGTGATGACGAATTTCATGAGTGCGGCGCCCGAGGGTTGGGCCTGCTGGGCCTTTTCCAATCACGACGTTGTCCGCCACGCCACAAGGTGGGGCGGGGACGTCAATGATCGCGATCGCTACTTGCGGCTGCTGGCCGGTCTGATCATGTCGCTCCGCGGCTCCATCTGCCTCTACCAGGGCGAGGAACTGGGACTGACCGAAGCTGACCTCGCCTTCGAGGATCTGCAGGATCCTTACGGCATCGAGTTCTGGCCCGATTTCAAGGGCCGTGACGGCTGCCGCACCCCGATGGTGTGGTCCGAGCACGAACAATCGGCAGGCTTCACCGTTGGCCAGCCCTGGTTGCCTGTCCCGCCGGAACATCGCCATCTAGCGGTGGATGCGCAGGACAATGTTCAGGCCTCGATGCTCAATCACTACCGCCGGATGCTGGCCTTCCGTCGCGCCCACCGGCCCCTGGTCAAGGGCAGCCTCGAGTTTCAGGACATGGGCGACCAGGTCTTGGCGATGATCCGCCGCGACGGCAACGAGGCGGTTTTCTGCGCCTTCAACCTGTCCGAGGAGATGCAGGTGATCGACCGTCCCAAGGGCGTGGTCGAACCGCTTGACGGGCACGGATTTTCCGGATTTCTGCGCCCTGATACAATAGAATTGTCGCCCTATGACGCCTTTTTCGCAAGGCTCGGGTAATGGATATGAAATGCTCTAGCGGGAGGAAACCATGGCCGGCTTGAAATTGAAGGGCCTCAAGAAGTCCTACGGCGCAATCAAAGTGATCCACGGGGTCGATCTGGAGATCGAGCAGGGGGAGTTCATCGTCTTCGTCGGCCCGTCCGGCTGCGGCAAGTCGACGCTGCTCAGGATGATCGCCGGATTGGAGGACATCACCGGCGGCACGCTGGAGATCGACGGCATGGTGGTCAACGACGTGCCGCCGTCCAAGCGCGGCATCGCCATGGTGTTCCAGTCCTACGCGCTCTATCCGCACATGACGGTCTACGACAACATGGCTTTCGGCATGCGCATCGCCAAGGAATCCACCGAGGAGATCGACCGCCGGGTCCGCGCCGCTGCCGACATCCTGCAACTGGGTCCCTATCTCGACCGGCTGCCCAAGGCGCTGTCCGGCGGCCAGCGCCAGCGCGTCGCCATCGGCCGGGCGATCTGCCGCGATCCCAAGGTGTTTTTGTTCGACGAGCCCTTGTCCAACCTCGACGCCGCGCTGCGCGTCGCCACCCGCATCGAGATCGCCAAGCTCAACGAATCCATGCCCGACACCACCATGATCTATGTCACCCACGACCAGGTCGAGGCGATGACGCTGGCTGACCGGATCGTCGTGCTGGCCGGCGGCTATATCGAGCAGGTCGGCCCGCCGATGGAGCTCTATGACCGTCCGCAGAACCTGTTTGTCGCCCAGTTCATCGGCTCACCGGCGATGAACATCATTCCGGTGGCCATTGAAAAGGCCGGCGCCAGCGCCGTGGTGCTGCTGGCGGGCGACAGGCCGATCGACACCGGCATCGCCGTTCCCGACAGTGACAAGGGCAAGAAGGCCTCGCTTGGAGTGAGGCCCGAGGATCTGGTCGCCACCACCGGCGATGACTTCCTGTTTGAGGGAACCGTGTCGATTGTCGAGGCGCTGGGCGAAGTCACGCTGCTTTATGTCGAGGACCTGACCGAGAACGAACCGATCATCGCCAAGATGGGAGGGCACCAGCAGGTCAACCGCGGCGACAAGCTCCGCTTCAAGGCTGACAAGTCCAAGCTGCATCTGTTCGACGACCAGGGCAAGACCTACCGCCGCTGATTGGGGTCGCCAAAGCGCGCCGCCCGAACCGGTTTCGGGGCGGCGCTGGTGCTGTTGCCGGGGCAGGGCCGGGTCTTAATACAGGACGCTGGCGCCTTCATCCGCCGGTCCGGCATTGTCGCGGAAGCGGGCGAACAGCTCACGGCCAATGCCCCATTCATTGTGGCTGAGATCGGCCTTAGCCGGTGCGCGGCTGGCGAAGACTTCCGCATCGACCAGCACCTCGAGCGTGCCCCTTACCGCATCGAGCCGGATCATGTCGCCGTCGCGGATCTTCGAGATCGGCCCGCCGTCCTTGGCTTCCGGCGTTACATGAATGGCGGCGGGCACCTTGCCCGAGGCGCCCGACATGCGGCCGTCGGTAACCAGCGCCACCGTCTGCCCGCGATCCTGTAGCACCCCCAAGGGCGGGGTCAGCTTGTGCAGTTCCGGCATGCCATTGGCCTTGGGCCCCTGGAAGCGCACCACGGCGATGAAGTCGCCGGTGAGCGTGCCCGCCTTGAAGGCGTCATGCAGCCCTTGCTGATCGTGGAACACCCGCGCCGGGGCCTCGATGATATGCCGCTCGGGCTTGACCGCGGAAATCTTGATGACGCCCTTGCCGAGATTGCCGGTGAGCATTTTGAGCCCGCCGGTGGGCTGGAACGGCTCGCTCGCCAGGCTCAGAACTTTCGGATTGTGGCTGGTCTTGGACACCGGTTCGCGCACTACCGCGCCGTTGTCGCCAAGCCGCGCTTCCACCGTGTAAGCCGCCAGTCCCTTGCCCCAGACCGTGCGCACGTCCTCATGCAACAGCCCGACCGAGAGCAATTGGTCGATCAGGAAGCCCATGCCGCCGGCGGCGTTGAAATGGTTCACGTCGGCGAGCCCGTTCGGATAGACCCGCGCCAAGAGCGGCGCCACGTCCGACAGGTCGGAAATGTCCTCCCAGGTCAACCTTATGCCTGCCGCGCGCGCCATGGCGACGAGATGCAGCGTGTGATTGGTCGATCCGCCGGTGGCGTGCAACCCGATGACGCCATTGACCACCGAGCGCTCGTCGATCATCTCGCCCACCGGGGTGAACTCGTTGCCGAGCGCGGTGATCGCCAGGGCCCGCTTGGCCGCTTCCGCCGTCAGCGCGTCCCTCAGCGGCGTGCCCGGATTGATGAAGGAGGCGCCGGGCATGTGCAGGCCCATGATTTCCATCAGCATCTGGTTCGAATTGGCGGTGCCGTAGAAGGTGCAGGTGCCGGGGCCATGATAGGATTTCGATTCCGCCTCCAGGAGTTCCGCCCGGCCAACCTTGCCTTCGGCGTAGAGCTGGCGGATCTTCACCTTCTCGTCATTGGGCAGCCCCGTCGTCATCGGTCCGGCCGGAATGAACACCGCCGGCAGATGCCCGAAGCTCAGCGCCGCGATCAGCAGCCCGGGTACGATCTTGTCGCAGACGCCGAGATAGACCGCCGCATCGAACATGTTGTGCGACAGCCCGACGGCGGCCGACAGCGCGATCACGTCGCGAGAGAACAATGACAGCTCCATGCCGGGCTGGCCTTGGGTGACGCCGTCGCACATAGCCGGCACCGCGCCCGCCACCTGCGCCACGCCGCCTGCCTCGCGCGCCGCCTTGCGGATCAGCTCCGGATAGGTCTCGAACGGCTGATGCGCCGACAGCATGTCATTGTAGGAGGTGATGATGCCGAGATTGGGCGCCACATCGCCGGCGAGGTCCGCCTTGTCACTGGGGCCGCAGGCGGCAAAGCCATGCGCCAGGTTGCCGCAGGACAGCGTCGAGCGGTACGGGCCCTTGCCCGCCGTCTCGCGCAACCGCGCCAGATAGAGCTCGCGGCCGGGCTTCGACCGCTCGACAATCCGGCGTGTGACAAGGGCAATGCGGGGATCGACAGTCATGTCTGGCATCCTTTTGGTTCAGTGCAGATCCGTAGGGCTTGGGAGACGGTTCCATCCGGAGCTGCATTTCACAGGCAGGCGTGTCTGAAGCGACGGCAACACGTCCTGATTGGCGGGCGGTTGACCCGGGCGGCGCCCGCGTCGGTCAGGGCGCCCAGTAGATCTCGACCTTTGCCTGGCGCAACACGGCGCGCACCGGCAAGTCCAGTGTTGGCCCGGCTTCCAGCGCCCTGGCCAGCACGGCTTTCTTCTCGTCTCCCTCTATATGGAGCACGATCAGCCCGGCGTCCACGATGCGCGGCAAGGTCAGCGTCAGCCGCGGCTCGCCCGCGCCTTCAGCCTCGATCGCCATCACGCTCTGGCGGCAGTCAAGGCTGGTGACCTCGGCCAGCGTCGAGCCGCCCGGGAAGAACGACGCGGTGTGCCCGTCGGTTCCCATCCCCAGCACCACCACGTCAAATGGCAGCGCCAGCGCGTCGATTCTTTCCGCCGCCATCGCTGCCAGTTCGGCGGCTTCGCCAGCCCCGCTGTAGAGCGGCACGAAGCCTGCTTCGGCGGCCTTGTTCTGCAAGAGATAGAGACTGGCCAGCCGGTGGTTCGAACGCTCATCCTGCGGCCCGACCATGCGCTCGTCGACCAGCGTCACGGTCACCCTTGACCATTCGATGGGCAATTTGGACAATTCGGCAAAGAAGGCCTTCGGGGTAGATCCCCCCGACACTGCCAGCGTCGCCTGTCCGCGCGCGGCAATCGCCGCGTGCAGCCTGTCGGCGACCCGGTTCGCCAGCGCCAGCGCCAGCTCGGCGCCGCTGTCAAAGCTGACGAGCTGCGTGTTTGCCATGAGCGCGTCAGTCGCTTTCATGCCATGTCCTGCCGTCCCGTTCGATCAGCGCGATCGCCTGGCTCGGTCCCCAGGTGCCCGCCGTATAGGGCTGCACGGTCTGGCCGGTTTCGGCCCAGGCGGTCAGGATCGGGTCCACCCAATTCCAGGCCGCCTCCACCTCGTCACGGCGCATGAACAGGGTCTGGTTGCAGCGGATCACATCCAGCAGCAGCCGCTCATAGGCGTCGGGATTGCGTTCCTCGAACCGGTCGGCGAAGCTCATGTCGAGCGACACATGTCTGAGCCGCATGCCGCCGGGGCCGGGGTCCTTGATCATGATCCATTGCTTGACCGCCTCGTCGGGCTGCAGCCGCATGACCAGCTTGTTGGCGGTGATGCGGCCGGCGTTCGGGCCGAAAATCGAGTGCGGGATCGGCTTGAAGGCGACCACGATCTCGGAAATCCGCTCGCTCATCCGCTTGCCGGTGCGCAAATAGAACGGCACCCCGGACCAGCGCCAATTGTTGATCTCGGCCTTGATGGCGACAAAGGTCTCGGTGTTGGAAACCCCGCCCTCCAGCTCCTCGAGATAGCCTTTCACCGGCCCGCCCGCCGATGCGCCGGCCTTGTACTGGCCGCGCACGGTCTTGGTGTCGGCATTGTGCTCCTTGATCGGATTGAGCGAGCGCAACACCTTGAGTTTTTCATCGCGCACCGCTTCGGCGTCCATCGAGGCCGGCGGCTCCATCGCAACCAGGCACAGCAACTGCACCAGATGGTTCTGCACCATGTCCCTGAGCGCGCCCGCCTTGTCGTAATAGCCGGCGCGGCCTTCAAGCCCCACCGATTCCGCCACCGTGATCTGCACATGATCGATATGGGCCGAGTTCCACAATGGCTCATAGAGCGCATTGGCGAAGCGCAGCGCCATCAGGTTCTGCACCGTTTCCTTGCCCAGATAATGGTCGATGCGGAAGATCTGCTCTTCCGTAAACACTTCGCCGATTGTCTCGTTGAGCATGCGCGCCGATTCGAGGTCGCGCCCGATCGGCTTTTCCACCACGATGCGGGTCTGTCCGGTCACCAGCCCGTTGGATTGGATCCGTTCCGAAATATCGCCAAACAGCGCCGGCCCGACGGCGAGATAAAACGCCCTGATCCGGTCTTTGCCCTCATCCAGCAGGGCCTTCAGCTCCGGCCAGCCCTTGTCGGATTTCGCGTCCACCGCCACGTAAAACAGCCGCGCCAGGAAATTCTCGACAACGTCATGTTCATATTCGCCGTCCTTGAGATGTTCCTTGAGCGCAGCGCGGGCGAAATTGCGATAGGCGTCATTGTCCATCTCCGAGCGCGAGGCGCCGATGATCCGCGTCGGCTCGGTCAGTTGACCGTCAAGCTGGCGGTGATACAGCGCCGGCAACAGCTTGCGCTCGGCAAGGTCCCCGGTGCCGCCGAAAACGACATAGTCGAACGGATCGACCGGAATAATGATCTGGCTCATGGACTGGCATCCCGTGCGTGAACAGTGCCCCAGTCCTAATCTAATCGATTAGATAAAGCTAGGGGCAAGAGGGAGAAGAGGGTGATTTCGACGCTTTGAGTGCGTGGATGGCGCAAGAAATGCCTAGGCTGCTTCCAGGTGGCCACTGGTTTTCCAGCCGTCCGCTGTTTCACGAAAATGAACGTCGGCGGTCTCAACTTCATTCCGGTTTGACAGCCGCTCTACCATTTTCCGCACCGAGCCGGTCTTGTTGAGATGTTCTGTAAAGATCGCCCGCAAAAGCCGGTCCGCCGCGCCATGAAATGTCTTGTCACGCGATTTTTCCCAACGCCGCACGGCTTGCTCTTCCACGCCCAGCATGTCGGCAAGATCACGCTGGGTCAGCTCCATCTCAAGCCGGATGAAGCGCAATTCGGCTCCGGTGAAGGGTTTTTGCAACGTCACCAGCCAATCCCCTATGGCTTTGTGAAGCCCGGGGGTATCTCCGATGGAAACGCCATCGCCATAGGGCGTCTGGTGCAGGGTGTATCCGTTCTCGAGCCAGATATGATCAAGACCGCTCTCAGTGTAATGGTAAGCCATCTCTGTCTCCTGACCTTTCAATACGCCGTCACCACAATCAGTCTACGGGGCCAATCAATGGCGACAACGCAATTGAGTTCCTCGCCCGCTGCGTGGCGGAACAGGGTTACCTGCCAATTGCCGTGCGCGTTCATGAACGGACCTTCGGCAATGGTGCCCTTTTGCACGCACAGTTCAATCTGACGTCTGGTTATCCCTCTCTCCATCTGCCGTTTGCGCGCGTGTTTCACGACAATGATGTCGCCGGTATCGGTGGCAATATCCCGTATCAGCCGCAAGGCGGCGCCAGCCGACAAATGACGTGGAGGTGCCTCAGCCATGCACCTATCAATATGATAGGTGACATCAACAGTCAACGAAAGCCGGAAGATAGGTGAGGCCACACCCAGGTTCCGTCACCCCGGCCCCCGAGCCGGGGTCCTGTGTATTGTGGCTGTGTTATAAGAGGTGCGGGCGGAAGGTCGTCCGGGGTCCTGGTCGTTTGAGACCGTTGGCTGGCACCTGATCCTCCGCCCGCTGTAGCATTTTACAACCTGAACAGTTGA